>OLRM01000096.1_pt1 | contig 104353 bp, 87 predicted proteins | sample 1643211 | NCBI WGS metagenome assembly OLRM01 (sample SAMEA3136690, study PRJEB25190) | human gut metagenome | biome: human gut; feature: human-associated habitat; material: faeces | place: Austria | collected 2013
CTCTTGCACTTCTGAGCGGTGCGGCTGTGGTCATGGCTAAGAAGAAAAAGTAAATAAGATCTCCCCTATTGTTGATATTTCGGAGAAGGGCAGTTCCTTGTGGACTGCCTTTTTTCTGTTTGCAGGAAAGCGGAATTTGCCTGCATAATTTGGGGCGTTTTTTTGCAAAGAAGCATAAAAATGCAATTATTTTATATTGATACTGCAAAATCGTCCGCGCAAGCTTAAACTAACTATTGATAATAGTCAATATCTTTTATTATCTATTTTATACCATGAAATTACATTTATTCATAAAAAATCATCATAGATTTAAACGAAATGTAAAAAATCAGCTCACAAAATCTGCGTTTACCCTTGCAATTCAGAAAAATATGTGGTATAATTATATTGCTGTAATAGGAGCACAGCATGAAATGCTGGCAGTGTGTTTTCAATTGTCAGATGAATTTCTGTATAGCTTATGCTTAATAATAAGGAAAGAAAATGAATGCGTCAGCGTGTGCTGTTTCATTATGGCGCCTATTAACGATATTTTTTTGAAAAGGAGTTATTGCAACATGTCAAAGATCGATTTGAGCAAGTACGGTATCACCGGAACTACAGAAGTTGTTTACAACCCTTCTTACGAGCAGCTGTTCGAGGAAGAAACAAAGCCAACACTCGAAGGCTATGAAAAGGGTCAGGAAAGTGAGCTTGGCGCAGTAAACGTTATGACAGGCGTTTATACAGGCCGTTCACCTAAAGATAAGTTCATCGTTATGGACGAAAATTCTAAGGACACTGTTTGGTGGACTTCTGACGAGTACAAGAACGACAACCACCCAGCTTCACAGGAGGCTTGGAAGTCTGTTAAGGAACTCGCTATCAAGGAGCTTTCAAATAAGAGACTTTTCGTAGTTGACGCATTCTGCGGCGCTAACAAGGATACAAGAATGGCTATCCGTTTCATCGTTGAGGTTGCTTGGCAGGCTCACTTTGTAACAAATATGTTCATCAAGCCAACTGCTGAGGAGCTTGAGAACTTTGAGCCTGACTTCGTTGTATACAACGCTTCAAAGGCTAAGGTAGAGAACTATAAGGAGCTTGGTCTTAACTCTGAGACAGCAGTTATGTTCAACATCACAAGCCGTGAGCAGGTAATCATCAACACTTGGTACGGTGGAGAGATGAAGAAGGGTATGTTCTCAATGATGAACTACTTCCTTCCACTCAAGGGCATGGCTTCAATGCACTGCTCAGCTAACACAGATAAGAACGGTGAGAACACAGCTATCTTCTTTGGTCTGTCCGGTACAGGTAAGACAACACTTTCTACAGACCCTAAGAGACTTCTTATCGGTGACGACGAGCACGGCTGGGACGACAACGGAGTATTCAACTTCGAGGGCGGCTGCTATGCTAAGGTAATCAACCTTGATAAGGAATCTGAGCCTGATATCTACAACGCTATCAGAAGAGATGCTCTTCTTGAGAACGTAACTCTTGACGAGAACGGCAAGATCGACTTTGCTGATAAGAGCGTTACAGAGAACACTCGTGTATCTTATCCTATCGACCATATCAAGAACATTGTAAGACCTATTTCTTCTGCACCTGCTGCAAAGAACGTTATCTTCCTTTCAGCAGACGCATTTGGTGTACTGCCTCCAGTATCTATCCTCACACCAGAGCAGACACAGTATTACTTCCTCTCTGGCTTTACTGCAAAGCTTGCAGGTACAGAGCGTGGAATCACTGAGCCTACACCAACATTCTCAGCTTGCTTCGGTCAGGCTTTCCTTGAGCTTCACCCAACAAAGTATGCTGAAGAGCTTGTTAAGAAGATGCAGAAGAGCGGCGCTAAGGCATACCTGGTAAACACAGGCTGGAACGGCACAGGCAAGAGAATCTCTATCAAGGATACTCGTGGAATCATCGACGCTATCCTTAGCGGTGATATCCTCAACGCACCTACAAAGAAGATACCACACTTTGACTTTGAAGTTCCAACAGAGCTTCCAGGCGTTGATCCTGCAATTCTCGATCCTCGTGACACATATGCTGACGCTTCCGAGTGGGAGACAAAGGCTAAGGATCTTGCAAGCAGATTTGTTAAGAACTTTGCTAAGTATGAGGGCAACCCAGCAGGTAAGGCTCTTGTATCTGCAGGTCCAAAGGAATAATCAATAACTCTGATACTATTATATAGTATAAAAGCTGCTGTGCCTTTTGGTGCGGCAGCTTTTTTGTGCAAAAAAATACCGTAGAGGACAAAGCTTCTCTGCGGTATTTTTGTATTTATGCAATAAAAAATCCGCCTTACTTAATGTAAAGCGGATACAAGCAAAAGCTTAAACTTTTGCTGGCGCGGATTGAGAGATTTGAACTCTCGCGCCCGTTTCCAGACCTACTCCCTTAGCAGGGGAGCCCCTTCACCACTTGGGTAAATCCGCAAACCTGTATATATAAAAAATGTGGCGGACAGGGTGGGATTCGAACCCACGGTACGTTGCCGTATCACTGGTTTTCAAGACCAGCTCCTTAAACCACTCGGACACCTGTCCACATTAATTATTTGTTTTATGTCGTTCTCTCTCAGCGACTTAATTATTATAGCACAGTTCATCTGTCTTGTCAACCCCTTTTTCAAATTTTTTTGCGAATTTTTTTTAAGCATAAATATTCCTTCGTATGCTAACGATACTTGACGAAATCTTATAAATATGGTATAATAAATCACAGCTTTGTATGTTTTATCACTTTATATGATAATTTATACAGAAAATTTTTTATGGAGGCGACTTTATTATGAAGATGACTGTAAGTCAGGCTATGGTTGAATGTTTGAAAGCTGAGAACGTAAAAGTCGTCTTTGGCTATCCCGGAGCTGCTATCTGTCCTTTCTATGACGCTTTGCTGGATGCTGAAAACGACATCAGGCAGGTGCTTGTTAGACAGGAAGCTAACGGTGGTCATGCGGCTAACGGCTATGCACGAATTTCAGGCAAGCCTGCGGTCTGTATCGCTACATCGGGTCCGGGTGCAACTAATCTTATTACTGCTATTGCTACCGCTTATGCGGATTCTATACCTATCGTGTGCATAACAGGTCAGGTGAATACCGACCAGATAGGATCTGACGTTTTTCAGGAGGCTGACATTACAGGCTCGGCTGAGCCGTTCGTTAAGCACAGCTATCTTCTCAAAGACCCTGAGGACACTGCAAGAGTTTTCAAGGAAGCTTTCTATATAGCAGGCACGGGCAGACCGGGTCCTGTTCTTATAGATATCCCTATGGACGTTCAGAAAGCTGTTATCGACTTTGAGTACCCTGAAAAGTGCGAGATAAGAAGCTATAAGCCTACCACAAAGGGCAACTACGTTCAGGTAAGGCGTGTTATGGCTGCTTTGGAGGAGGCTGAGAAGCCGCTTATCTGTATTGGCGGTGGCGTTTTTGCCGCTCACGCTGAGAACGAGATAAGAGGGCTTGCCGACCTTATGCAGATACCTGTTATCACAACTATGATGGGCATTTCTGTTTTCCCTGATGACGATCAGCTTTTCTGCGGCATGATAGGTACTCACGGCGTCAAAATGGCAAACGCCGCTGTGAACGAGTGCGACGTGCTGTTCCTTGTGGGCGCAAGAGTTGGCGACAGAGCCGTTAAAACACCTTTGGCTCTGGAGAAAACTACTAAGATAATACATATAGATATCGACCCTGCGGAGATAGGCAAGAATATCGGCGCTGACCTGCCTCTTGTTGGCGACGCAAAGCTTGTTTTACAGCAAATGACGGAGCTTGCAAAGCCTATGAAGCACGATGAGTGGATAGCTCACATAAAGACCCTTGGGGGCGAGAGAAAGTATGTTGAGCCTGCAAAGGGTACTGTCAATCCGAGGGTGTTTATCGACAGGCTTGCAAAGAAAATGCCTGCCAATGTTACTGTTGTGGCAGACGTTGGACAAAATCAGATATGGACCTGCACGGAATATAAGTTCCGCAAAGAGGGCAGACTTCTTACCTCAGGCGGCATGGGTACGATGGGCTATTCTGTGCCTGCGGCAATAGGTGCAAAAATGGCTGACAACAGCAGAGCAACAGTTGCTATATGCGGTGACGGAGCTTTTCAGATGTCGTTCATGGAGCTTGCAACAGCCGTTCAGTTCGGCGTTGATATAAAGGTGGTAGTAATGACAAACAACCGCCTTGGCATGGTAAGAGAGCTTCAGACGAACGGCTATCATGACAGACAGACAGCAGTTTTTCTTGACGGCTCTCCTGACTTTATTAAGCTTGCGGAGGCTTACGGCATACCTGCAATGAGAGTTTATGACGATGATACTATGGAAAAGGGCGTGGAAATGCTTGCTGAACATAAAGGCATTTGCCTTGTTGAAGTCGTCGTGGATAAGGATATGCCAACATTATAAGGTCAATATTTTAACTATCTGTAGCGTTTACAGTATATAGCGTTTACGTTCAAGAAATCTTAATAATAAACTGATATAATTAAAAATCAAGGAAAGGTTTCCTTATGGAGGTTGATTTATGAAACATACGATCTCAGTTCTTGTAGAAAACCACAGCGGTGTTCTATCAAGAATTTCCGGACTGTTTTCAAGACGTGGGTTCAATATCGAGAGCCTTGCAGTAGGTCCGACTCATGACCCTGACGTTTCAAGAATAACGATAGTTGCTGACGGTGACGAGCATACGGTTGAGCAGATAGAGAAACAGCTCAATAAGCTTATAGAGGTCATCAAGGTAAAGACATTTGAGGCTAATGAGTATCTCGCAAGAGAGCTTATGATAGTCAAGGTGTCTGCGGTCGCAAACAGACGCAGTGAGATAATGACTATTGCGGATATCACAGGGGCTAAGGTCATGGATATAACGCTTACGACAATGACATTGGAGCTTTGCGACACTTACGCTCACCTTTGCAGATTTGAGGAGGTCATAGCACCTTACGGAATAATCGAAATGGTAAGAACAGGCACTATCGCAATAGAGAAAGGCTCTGACACATTCAATGCAGGCAAATAAACTTTGATTATATAGCCGAAAGGCTACATAAAATAAATCTTAAATTTCTGAATTTGGAGGAATTAACAATGGCACAGGCAAGAATATTCTATCAGCAGGATTGCGACATTAACGTACTCAAGGGTAAGAGAGTTGCCATTATCGGTTACGGTTCACAGGGTCACGCTCATGCACTCAACCTTAAGGAGAGCGGTGTTGACGTAGTAGTAGGTCTTTACGAAGGTTCTAAGAGCTGGGCAAAGGCTGAGCAGCAGGGTCTTACAGTTATGACAACTGAGGAAGCTGCAAAGACATCTGACATCATCATGATCCTTATTCCTGATGAGAAGCAGGCTGCACTTTATAAGAAATCTATCGAGCCATACCTCACAGAGGGTAAGACTCTTGCATTCGCACACGGCTTTAACATTCACTTCGGCTGCATCGTACCACCAAAGAATGTCAATGTTATCATGATCGCACCTAAGGCTCCTGGTCACACAGTACGTTCTGAGTATCAGGCTGGTAAGGGTACACCTTGCCTTATCGCAGTTGAGCAGGATGCAACAGGCAACGCACAGGATATCGGACTTGCATATGCACTTGGTATCGGCGGAGCAAGAGCAGGTGTTCTTGAGACAACATTCAGAACAGAAACAGAAACAGACCTCTTCGGTGAGCAGGCAGTTCTTTGCGGTGGTGTTTGTGCACTGATGCAGGCTGGTTTTGAAACACTTTGCGAGGCTGGTTATGACCCAAGAAACGCATACTTTGAGTGTATCCATGAGATGAAGCTCATCGTTGACCTTATCTATCAGTCAGGTTTCGAGGGCATGAGATATTCTATCTCTAACACAGCTGAGTACGGCGACTACATCACAGGTCCAAAGATCGTTACTGAGGATACTAAGAAGGCTATGAAGAAGGTTCTGTCTGACATTCAGGACGGTACATTTGCTAAGGACTTCCTCCTTGATATGTCTGACGCAGGTTCACAGGTACACTTCAAGGCTATGAGAAAGCTCCACGCTGAGCATCCTTCTGAGAAGGTTGGTAAGGAGATCAGAAAGCTCTACAGCTGGAACAACGATGACGAGAAGCTCATCAACAACTAATTTGCAGATAAATATTATTGCATAAAAAGAGAACGGCTTGCAATGCAGGTCGTTCTTTTTATCTTGTTGGCATTTTATCAATTTCCGCTGATCGCACCTTTGGAGTATGAATAGACCATATAACCATCAACTGTCACATCTACGCTTTTGACATTATATGCACTTCCGTCTTTGTCTTTTTCAAAGTATATTGAAAATTCAAACTTGGATAGATCAAGGTCGCCGTACTCTCTGTCGTGTGACAGCATTTCAAGCCACAATGCATATGCGAAAAGCTCCGGCGTGATGTCATCTTCTGTATCAAGATCAGGTAGATATGACATTGCAAGCTGCTTTGTAAGGTCAAGAGAGTTCACTGTGTCAAAATGCAGCTTTCTGCCCTCGGTGTTGTACTTTGTTACAAGCGCCTGCGCCTTTTCAAAAATATACTGCGACGTGGCTGACGGGTCAGCTTCCACAGTGCTGGTGCTTGAAAACGGAGCGGAATCATACACCACCCAGCTTCCGTCATTGGCGTAGCTATACAGAGTAAATCTGTTTGTGAACATATCCACAGTGAAATAATCTGTCGCCATATTGAACTGTATGTCCGAATCGTTGACGATATTCAGGGTCAGGAGGTTCAGACTTTCGTTTGTGATATATCCATTTTGCGCATAGTCTGACTTTACATATTCTGTTGTATTGTTGCTGTTCATGATATCGTTGTAATAATTATAGTCAGCAGGGGAGTAGCTAAAAATGGCATTGTCTGGGTTTTTCATAGAGCTTTCGTCATAGATATCCAGCAGGTCATTTTTGAGGGTTTGAGCTATAATTTTGGCATTTTCAGTGAAGCTTTCGCCGCTTCCGTATTTGAGAGAAACGCTGTTATCGCTGTCTGAAATGGTTATCTTGCAGTTGTTATTCTCAATATGGGCTTCTATTCTGCAATTCACCGCCTTGTTAAAAGCGTCCTCATCAAGGGTTTTTATCTCCGACAGGATATCGATTATCAAAGAATTTGTCTCATAGCTGTTATCATCTGTCAAAAAATCCACGCTTGGAAGTCCGCTGTCGGTTTTCTCCAGCAGGTCAACGTAATACCTTGTGCTGTGTTCCTTGCCCTCGATATTTTCGTCATAGTTGCCGCTGTAGACTATATCGCAGTATGCAGGGCTGTTTTGTATTATGTCGAGATTTCCTACCGTAGAATTTGCGCTTTCAAGCACTGTGTCTGCAAGCTTTATAAAGTCTGCTGAACACAACTGCAGTGTACCTGTATCGCCGGATACACTGCTGTTTGCAGGTGGAGCTGTGCCTGCGTTCGGCTCGTAGTCATGGATATTTCTTGTCATGTAAATTCCGCCTGACATTACAAGCGCCACTGCCGCCGCTGCCGCAACTACCTTTGCACCCTTGTGTCTTGCGACTATGGCAGGCTGTGTCGGCTCGGTTTGTGGTGTGAAAGTATCCGTATTTATATCTCCGTTTTGTTGTGGAAAACGCTTTTTGAGCGTTTCTTTGAGCTGATCTTTCTTTTGTTCCGATAGGCTTGCGTTTGCAAAATAATTCTTTATATCTCTTTCGTTCATATGCTCATCTCCTTTTCGTAGTCTGAAAGTGAAAGCTTTAGTTTTTCTCTTGCTCTTTTCAGCCTTGATGTGACCGTGCCCTTGCTTGTTCCCAAAATGTCGGCTATCTCATCGGTCTTGCAGCCTTGATAATAAAAAAGATAAAGCACTATCCTGTATTTTTTATCCAGCCTGTTTATAGCGTTTTGCACATCTATTTGCATATCAGGTGATGAAAAATCGCTGATTGCACTTACCTCATTTTCTGCACGCAGACGTCTGCCTGCCGACCTTAGCAGGTCTTTGGATAGATTTATCGCCGTTCTCAGCAGCCACGCTTTAAGATGCTCGTCATCATTGAAGAAAAGCTCACCCTGCCTTGTGAAATATTTTATTATGACCTCGCTGACTATATCCTCCGCCTCGTGAACGCTGCCTGTGACTGCCAGTGCCGCTCGGTAGATATCGTCTGAAAATTTGTCAACTATGTAGTCAATATCTCTTGTCAAAGCTGTCACCTCCTTTGTTGTTTTGAAAAGCCTTTCATCTATAACACGAATGTAAAGACCGTTTGATTGCATAAAAAAATGGACGAAAAATAATTTTTTCGTCCATAAAAAAATCAGCTTTTGCTTGTTTTTACATAAGACCACCCGTCACCGAGGTTATCCTCGCTCCCTGATGAGCTTAGGGGTGAGCGGTAAATATAGTAATGATCATAAATGGTATAAAATTTCACTGTCAAGCCGTCGCTGTCGATGTATGTAACGTTCCTGCGCTCCAGCTCCTCAAGCTCTTTCTTCACAGACTTGCAGGCATTGTTTTCAGTGAGCGATTTAATGGAGCATTTGCCCTTTGGCAGTGTCGGCTTTTCGCATGAAATGCTTTCTATCATAAATTCCGCAGTGGTCTGAAAGTTAGTCTTATTGTCATTGAAAACGGCTTTTATCTGGCTGTCGGAGCGCATATAGTGCTGATGCCAGAAGCCGAGTGCTACTGCAAGAATAACGACTATCCAAATTATCCACTTGGCTTTTCTGCCTGTTGACCATTTGCGAAGCTTGCCGTCAGCACCCATATCTTTCTCGCTGACAATTGGATTTATCTGCTCGCTCATTATTTTACGAACGCCTCCAATCTGTAGATAGGCATACCCATGTCTGAGAATTTCTTCTCATATTCCGTTACGATATTGCCCTCGAAGCCGCTGTTGTGAAGGTCGAGAGAAATGTTTTTAAGTCCGTAATTTGCCGCAGAGAACTCCTCCAAGGAGAACTCAAAGAAGTGCATATTGTCGGTCTTTTGGTATATCTCGCCACTGTCCACAAGAATACGTCTGTATATTTCAAGAAAAGCTCGGTATGTGAGCCTATGACGTGCATATGTATTTTTAGGATACGGACAGCTAAAGTTAAGGTAGATACACTCCACTGACTTTTCAGGGATAAAGCAATCCAGATATTCAGCCTCGCCCCTTGCAAATCTCAGGTTCGGTATGCCCTCGTCTATAGCCATTTGTGCGGCGTCAACTATAACGTTACTGCTTTTTTCTACTGCAAGGAAATTCTTGTCAGGATTTCTCTTTGCTATCTCTCTTGCAAACTGACCCTTTCCACAGCCTATTTCCAGCACAAGGGAATTGCTGTTTCCGAATATCTTCTCAAAGTCAATAAGCTGTTTGTTTGACTTGTCCTGAAAATTCTTCTCGTCACGGTCAAGATATAAAATATAATCTCCGCAGGCTTCAAGACGTGCCTCAAGATTTTTCTTTCTTCTCATTCTCATATGGGATAAACTCTCCTGTTATTTATTAGAATATTTGTGCAGAAAATAGTCCTTGTCAGACGTGACCTTTAGCCACTGCACAGCCGACCCTGTGAGCATATTTTCATAAGGATAAACTGTGAGCATGACTTCGGGTGTGTCCTCACCGCTGAAATGAGGGGTCACCTTAAAAGCTATCTCGCAGTTGAGCCGTTGGACGACATCTTCCTCGGTGAGCTTTCTGAAAAGCACTGAGGTGTCCTTTTCGGTGATAGGTATTTTGGTAAACTTCGCCTGATAAATTTTCTTGCCGTCCTTTTTGGTGACAAGTGAAAAGCCATGCTTCACAAGGGTTATCTTTCCGCCATGGTTTTCGTAGTATTCAAGGTTTGAAAAGGTAACACGTCCGTCATTGACAGCTTCACCCGATATCGAAACGCAAAGCCCTTTGTCTGACGCTTTCCCTGCACTCTCAACTCCGAAAGCAAAGGGAAGTCCGTCTATCATTATCTCTCCGCAGGTGGAAAACTGCAACTTCACCTGCTTTTTCTTCAAGCCTGCAAATGGATTTTTCATGACAACTCCTATATTAAAGGTCGATCTGCACGCCGCCAACAGGTCTTATGGACAGCACATAGCATGAGCCTTCACCGAATACTCTCTCAATTTCAGCCTTGAAAGCTTCAAGCTTCTTTTCAGGTACGAACGCTTGGATAGTTCCTGCAAAGCCACCGCCGTGTACTCTGCAAGCACCCTCACCGCCAAGAGCCTGCTTTGCAAGATACAGAGCAAGTGAAAGACCCTGCTCGTTTGGGGCAGAAGAAGCATAGATGTTCTGAAGATATTTGAATGATGAATCTCCTGATTCATTGATAAGGCTCAGGAAAGCGTCAAAGTCGCCCTTTGAAAGTGCGGAAGCTTCCTTGCCAACTCTCTCGTTATCGTCAAAGAAGTGGAGCGCTCTAAGCACAGCTCTGTCACTGCACTTTTCTCTAACAGCACAGATGTTTTCAAGAAGCTGTTCCTTTGTTATCTCTCTCAGCACCTTTTTGCCGAAGAAAGCCGCAACAGACTTCATTTCCGCAGGGATAGCCGCATACTCAGGGGTGAGGTCGGCATGGTTGCCCTTTGTGTCAACGATACACAGTGCGTGACCGCTTTTTGTGAAATCGAACTTTACAGAGTCGATAACAGGGTGCTTTTCGTCAGCAAAGTCGATTGTGATAAATCCGCCTACTGATGAAGCCATTTGGTCCATAAGACCTGACGGCTTGCCAAAATATACATTTTCCGCAAACTGAGCTATCTGAGCTATCTCCACAGCAGAAACCTCGCCCTCGTTGTAAAGACCATTGAGGATAGTGCCAATAAGCACTTCATAAGCCGCAGATGAAGAAAGTCCGGAGCCTTTGAGCACGTTTGAAGTAGCATAAGCCTTGAAGCCCCCGACATTGTGACCATTCTTCTTAAAGCCTGCGGACATACCTCTTATAAGTGCCGCTGATGTGTTTTTCTGCTCATCGTAGATAGTGTCGTCATCAACGTTTACAGTGTCCATTGGGAAGCCCTCGGACTTTATTGTAATAACGTTCTCTTCGTTGTCAGGAGCGACAGCAGCGATAACGTCAAGTGAAACGCCTGCCGCAAGAACGCAGCCGAAGTTGTGGTCGGTGTGGTTGCCGCCTACCTCAGTTCTGCCTGGAGCTGAGAAGAAAGCAGTTGGCTTTTCACCGAAAAGCTTTTCAAACTCATCTGCAACTCTGTTATATCTTTCTCTCTGAAACGCCGTCATATCGGCTGTGTAGACCTCGTCAAGTGTGTATTTTTTCATTATGTATATCCTCCGAACGTAAATATAAGTATACTTTGTTATTATACAACATTTATGCTCTTTTTTCAAGTACAATTTTTTAAACAAGTGAGGAGGTGAGAATGAGAAATGAGGAGTGTTAAGAATGAGGAATGAGGAATTATGGTATCGCCTGGCGGCGATTTATTTTATTGCAAAAATGTCAAATCAACGGGCGAACACTGTTCGCCCCTACATACAAACAGCGTATTTACGTTGACTGTAGGGGACGGCGCCCTCGACGTCCCGCTTGTTTAAGCCTTTTGCAACACTCTTGTATCGCCTGTCGGCAATCTATTTTTTGTTGCTCAAATCGTGCGCTGCACGTTTCATGTGTGCGTGTATGTGTGCCAAGTGTGCCTGTAGGTGAATTTTTGCACAGAAGCTCCCTTGATATTTTATGCAAACTGACAAAATTGCCGTAAGCAAACTTTTTATAACACTCTATTGGTGCTTTAAATCAAAAAAGCTGTTGCATTTTGGTGAAATTTGTGGTATAATTACTTATGTTTATTTTAATTATTGTTTATTTCTACCGACCACGAAAAAATGGTCGGTGCAGTGAAAGGAAAGATTTATTGTATGAAAAAACTAATGCTTGGAAACGAGGCGTTTGCAAGAGGTCTGTATGAGGCAGGCTGTAAGGTTGTATCATCTTACCCCGGCACTCCGTCAACTGAGATAACAGAAGCTGTTGCAAAATATGACGAGGTATATGCTGAGTGGGCGCCTAATGAAAAGGTGGCAATGGAAGTGGCTCTTGGCGCTTCTATAGGCGGTGCAAGAAGCTTCTGCGGAATGAAGCACGTTGGTCTTAACGTTGCCGCTGACCCTCTTTACACAGCAGGCTACACAGGCGTAACGGCAGGTATGGTAATAGCTGTTGCCGATGACCCTGGTATGCACTCGTCACAGAACGAGCAGGATTCACGTCACCATGCTATCGCTTCTAAGACAATGATGATAGAGCCTTCCGATTCAGGAGAGTGCAAGGAGTTTGCTAAGGCTGCTTTCGAGCTTTCTGAAAAGTTCGATGTTCCTGTTATCGTAAGACTGTCCACCAGAGTTTCTCACTCTCAGTCAGCCGTTGAGCTTTGCGAGAGAGAGGAAAGGGAGAATATCCCATACGAAAAGAATATCCAGAAGTATGTTATGATGCCTGGTAACGCTATCCGCCGTCACCCTGTTGTTGAGGCAAGAATGAAGGCTATCGCTGATTATGCCGAAACTTCACCGCTCAACAAGGTAGAGATGAACGATACAAAGATAGGCGTTATCACAAGCGGTATCTCATATCAGTATGCAAAGGAAGCTCTGGGCGACAAGGCTTCATATCTCAAACTCGGTATCGTAAACCCAATGCCAATTCAGATAATAAAGGACTTTGCCGCAAAGTGCGAAAAGGTCTATGTAATCGAGGAACTTGATGATGTTATCGAAACACACTGCAAAAAGAACGGTGTGAACGTTATCGGCAAGGAGCTTTTCAGCCTTATGGGCGAGATATCACAGACTATCGTTGCCGAAAAGATACTTGGCGAGAAGCCTGAGTATATCACATTTGAGGATAACGTGCCTGTAAGACCTCCTGTTATGTGTCCGGGATGTCCTCACAGAGGTCTGTTCTATTGCCTGCATAAGCTGGGCGTTATGGTATCAGGCGATATCGGCTGTTACACTCTCGGCGCAACAGCACCGCTTTGTGCTATGGATTCAACTATCTGCATGGGTGCTTCTATCAGCGGACTTCACGGCTTCAACAAGGCAAGAGGTGCAGAGGCTGAGAAGAAGTCTGTTGCCGTTATCGGTGACTCTACATTCATGCACAGCGGTATGACAGGTCTTGTGAACGTTGCATATAACTCCACAAATTCAACTGTTATCATTCTCGATAACTCTATCACAGGTATGACAGGTCATCAGCAGAACCCTACAACCGGTAAAAACCTCAAGGGCGACCCTGCTTATGCCGTTGACCTTGAAATGCTCTGCCATTCACTTGGTATCAAGAGCGTAAGAGTGGTTGACCCATATCACATGGCTGAAACAGAGGCTGTTATCAAGGAAGAGCTTGCCAAGGAAGAACCAAGCGTTATTATTTCAAGACGTCCATGCGCACTTCTTAAATATGTAAAGCACAATCCACCGCTCAAGGTAAACAAGGATAAGTGCGTTGGCTGTAAGCAGTGCCTGAAGATAGGCTGTCCTGCTATATCTATCCATGACGGCAAGTGCGTTATCGACCATACACAGTGCGTAGGCTGCGGCATATGCAAGGAAATGTGTAAGCTCGGTGCGATATGCGACTAATGATAACATATATTTCGAGGTGTAAATAATGAAAACAAGATCAATTATGATAGTGGGCGTAGGCGGACAGGGCTCTCTGCTTGCGTCAAGAATAATAGGAAACGTGCTTCTCTCACAGGGCTTTGATGTCAAGGTCAGCGAGGTACACGGAATGAGCCAGCGTGGCGGCTCTGTTGTTACATACGTTAAGTACGGCAGCGAGGTATGCTCGCCTGTAGTTGAAAAAGGCGAAGCTGATATCATCATCAGCTTTGAACAGCTTGAAGCCGCAAGATATGTTTCATATCTCAAGAAGGGCGGACATATCATAACTTCAACTCAGCAGATAGACCCAATGCCTGTTATCACAGGTGCGGCTGTTTATCCTGAGGATATCATAGGCAAGCTTAAAGCAGAGGGCGTTGACGTTATCGCTGTTGACGCACTGGCACTTGCGGAGCAGGCTGGTACTGCAAAGGCTTCAAACGTTGTTCTCATGGGCGTTGTGTCAACTAAAATGGCTTTTGACGAGGACGTTTGGCAGAAGGCTCTTGAAAACTGTGTTCCTGCAAAGTTCCTTGAACTGAATAAAAAGGCGTTCGCTCTCGGCAGAGAGGTAAAATAATGGACGAGATAAGCGGTCTTATCATAAAAATGACCGAGTTTTTCGGCGGCGACCCTAAGCGTATACAGCACTTTATAAAGGTGCATACCTTTGCCCGTGTTATCGGCAGGGCAGAGGGGCTTGATATCCGCACTATGTACTGTCTTGACGTTGCGTCGGTGGTGCATGATATAGGCATAAAGCCTGCGGAGGAGAGATACGGCAAGGGTCACTGCGGCGGAAAGCTTCAGGAACAGTTAGGTCCTGAGCCTGCACGGAAAATGCTCACAGAGCTTGACTTTGACGAGGATATCATAGACAGGGTGTGCTTTCTTATCGCACATCATCACACCTATGAGGGCGCCCAGGGGCTTGACTGGCAGATACTCTTGGAGGCAGATTTCCTTGTGAACGCTTTCGAGGACAGCCTTTCCAAAGAGAGCATAAAAAGCTTCCGTGACAAGGTGTTCAAAACGAAAACAGGCATAAAAATGCTTGAAGATATGTACGGCGTATGATACTTGTGCAAAGTTGATACCCGAGTAATATGACCGAAACCATTTTAACAGGAGGTGTGTTCCAATGGGAAAATATTGGAACGAAGAGATCGAGTGCATGGCGCACGAGGACATGAAAAAGCTCCAGAGTGAAAGACTTGTCAAGCAGGTCAAGCACGTCTGGGACAATGTGCCATACTACAAGAAGCTTATGGAAGAAAAGGGCGTAACGCCTGATGATATCCACGGCATTGAGGACCTGCACAAGCTGCCGTTCCTTTCAAAGGCTGATCTGCGTGAGGCTTATCCTTACGGTCTGCTTGCAAAGCCGCTTTCAGAGTGCGTGAGAATACATTCAACAAGCGGAACCACAGGCAAGAGAGTTGTGGCTTTCTACACTCAGCATGATATCGACCTTTGGGAAAATTGCTGTGCAAGAGCTATAGTTGCCGCAGGCGGAACAAAAGACGACGTTTGCCACGTTGCATATGGCTATGGACTTTTTACAGGGGGAGCAGGTCTTAACGGCGGCTCTCATAAGGTGGGCTGTCTTACTCTGCCGATGTCATCAGGAAACACAGAAAGACAGATACAGTTCATGCAGGACCTTGGTTCGACTATCCTTTGCTGTACTCCGTCGTATGCCGCTTATATAGGTGAAACTGTAAAGGAAATGGGCATAAAGCCGGAGGAGCTTACACTCAAAGCTGGTATCTTCGGTGCTGAGCCTTGGACGGAGGAAATGCGTCACGAGATAGAGAATCTTCTTGGTATCAAGGCTTACGATATCTATGGTCTGACAGAAACAAGCGGTCCCGGCGTAGCTTTCGAGTGCGAAGCACAGTCTGGTATGCACATCAATGAGGACAACTTTATCGCAGAGATAATCGACCCTGACACAGGAGAGGTGCTTCCTGAAGGCTCAAAGGGCGAGCTTGTATTCACAAGTATCACAAAGGAAGCTTTCCCTCTGCTGAGATACAGAACAAGAGATATTTGTATTCTTACAAGAGAGAAATGCTCATGTGGCAGAACTCTCGTCAAAATGTGCAAGCCAATGGGCAGAAGCGACGATATGCTCATCATTAAGGGCGTAAATGTGTTCCCATCGCAGATAGAGTCAGTGCTTCTTAAGATATCAAAGGCAAGCCCTAACTATCAGATAGTCGTTGACAGGGTGAACAATTCTGATACTTTCGAGATAAGAGTCGAGCTTAATGACGATATGTTCTCTGATACTGTCAAGTCTATCGAGGATCTTGAAAAGAAGATATCCAACGATATCCATAATATCCTTGGCATCAAGGCGAAGATAAGACTTGTTGAGCCAAAGAGCATTCCGCGTTCTGAGGGCAAGGCAGTAAGAGTTATCGACAAGAGAAAGCTTGTCTAAAAGACAGGGGGTAATTTTATGACAGTAAAACAGCTTTCGGTTTTTATTGAAAACAGACCTGGCAGATTGTCTGCCGTTACAAAAATACTTGGGGATAATGATGTGAATATCCGTGCAATGTCCCTTGCTGACACAAAGGATTTCGGTATTCTCAGACTTATCGTTGACGATTTTGAAAAAGCAGTTTCAGCCTTGAAAACAGAGGGCTTTTCCGTTACCACCACTCAGGTGCTTGCAGTGGAGATAAACGACCGCCCAGGCGGACTTTCAGAAGCAATGAAAGCTCTCTACAATGATAACATCAGCGTTGAGTATATGTATTCTGCATTCATAAACACTAAGGAAAACACGGCTTATCTTATCCTTAGAGTAGAGAACGTTACAGCCGCTCTGGAAGCTTTGAGTGAAGCAGGATTTGCACTTATCTCACAGCAGGAATTGGCAAGCATCTAGCTGATTAGTAAATACTAACTGAAAAATCACTTAAAATCTATGTGAAATTTTTATGAAATGCCGAAAACCTCTTGATTTTTTCAGAAAATGTGTTATTATATAAGTATAGTATTTGATATGATACTTGTAGAATTTATGCAAGGAGGTCTGTGAAAATGGCTTATAAGATTAGTGATGAGTGCATCGGCTGCGGCGCTTGCATGGACGCATGTCCAGTAGGAGCTATCTCCGAGGCTGATGGTAAGTGTGTTATTAACGCTGACGAGTGCATCGACTGCGGTTCTTGTGCAGGTACTTGCCCTGTAGGAGCACCTCAGGCTGAGTAATTTACTTAAACTAAGAGAAAACGTCTGTCATATGGCAGGCGTTTTTTTTTGCACTTATTTTTTGTGTATTAGTTTTCAGCACGTTATCATAAAACTGTCACATAGGCGGAGTATAATATAAACACAATAAGAGAAAGACAAAAAAAGATGAAATTTACACATATACTTTTTTCTCCATATATACTTCATATACTTCAAAAAGGGAACGCTGGCTTGTGTCAGCGTTCTTTTTTTTGCGTGGGTGATTTTGTGGATAGATATGTAAAATATCGTGGAAAATATGGGCTTTTGTAACGCAGGTGTCCGTTTTTCGGTATTATTAATAAAAGTTTTGCGAAATTTGTTAAAAGTGATAAAAATAGAACCCTTATTGTCGTTTCTGGGATATAAAATGTACAATGGTTGTAACCTGACGTTCATATAAACTTCATAAATGAGCGAAAAAACGGCTTGAAAATTACAATTTGATTACAATGCCTCTTGACTTTTGTAACCTTATTCATTATAATATGGTGTAGTTTATCACATTTGAAAGGAGCGTTCTGAATTGGGTTATTTGAAGTCGGGAATATCCCGCTGTGTGGCTGTGCTTTCTGCCTGCGGAGTTGTGACAGTATCTGCTGTGACTTTTGCGACACTTGATAAAAACGTTATCCAGCCATGTGCGGTCATGCCGCCTGAAAATGCAAAGGTCATTTCTGCTGTTTCTGACAAGGAAACATCTGAGCAGATCGGGGATATCACAACTGTTCTTACAACATCAGCCGTCAAGGAAACTGCGAAAAATTCTCAGACCGAGGCTGTAAAGGCTGTAAAAATTGCAAAAAGCGAAACAACAAAGTCAACAAAGTCAGCTTCCGAAACAGCTTTGAGATCAGAGAGCGTAACGACCTCTGTAATATCACAGAAGCCAGCGTCAGTGACCGCAGTGCAGAGCGTGACTTCCGCTGACACAAAGCTTAGCATATCAGTAAGCCTTGTGACAAAGAAAACTCAGCAGGCTTCAAAGTCTGAAACAAAGGTTTCTGCTGTTACTTCCGCCCCTGTCAGCACTACTGACAGCGATACTGTTGCCTCAAAGGCTACAAAAAAGACTACAACAGTGAAAACTACTACTGCAAAAACTACTACCGCTAAGGTGACAACAACTAAAAAGCCTGTTACAACTACAACCACTGCGCCTGTTGTCGACAACGGCAAGACCCCTGCACAGCGACTTAATTCTGCAGTGCTTGATCCAAAGGCGACGCTCAGCGCAAAGGAAGAAAAGATACTTCTGAAATATCTCGATAAGATAATATCAGATGATATGACAAACTACGAAAAGGCTGTGGCTTGCTACGATTATATTATAAAGAACACGGTCTATGATTACGGCGGCTGGGCAAATCCTGTCAAGGCTGTTCTTGAGGACGGCTACGGCACTTGCACAGAGTATTCTTATGTTTACGCCGCAATGCTTAACTACATAGGCTTTGACGCAAAGACTGTTGACGGCAAGACCGCTATGGCGGCAGGCGGTTACGGCTATCATATGTGGGTGGAGGTAACGATAAACGGTCAGGTATATGTTATGGATCCTCAGGTGGACGATAACATGAGCTGGGGAGCGTATATCTCCCATGACCGCTTCTGCAAGACCTACAGCGAGGTCAAGAACAAGTATATAAAAGACTGATATTGTATCGGGTGGAGTTATCTGCCCGATATTTTTTTACTGTGTTTGCGTGTGGTTTGTTTGCAGTACGTTTATTTGTACATTAAATGAGAATATCCGGCACTCTTTTTGTGACAAATTTTTCAGCCTATCCTATAGACAAAAGGAAAAAAGCGTGATATAATTATCCTTGATACATTGTCGGCAAATGCCGAACGTCATTTTGTACAGGAGGATAATTGATGACGGAAAATTCCACAAAGATAACGAAAAAGCCTGCGACATCAGTGAAGAAAAACAGCTCTGTCAAAGGTTCGTCAAAGAGTAAGAAAAGAAAGAAAAAACGCAACAATATCGGCATTATCTGCGGCACTGCGGCAGCGGCTATCGTGATAGTTGTGGGCGGAGGATATTTCATTGGAAGAGCTTACTATAGCAACAGATTTCTGAGCGGCACAACAGTGAATGGCGTTGACGTGGGCGGAAAGACATTTGAACAGGCTTGCGATCTGCTCGGGGTGAACGATATGCCTTATGAGCTTACGGTCAAAACTATCGACGGCACGCCTGTTGTTTTCAAGACGGCTGATTTTGATTACAGACTAAGCGGCAAGGACGAGCTTCAGAAGATCTATGACAGCGTGAACAGAAAAACATGGTTCTCGGGATTTATACAAAATTCCACCTATAGCTTTAATGAGGACATCACATTTGATGTTGAGAAGCTTCAGAAGCTTGTGGAGAAAGCAAACTGGGGCGATGTTGAAACTGCCGATGCAAAGCTTGGCCTTAATGAGGATAAGACGGCTTATGTTATCACCCCTGAGGTGCAGGGAAACAAGATAACCGATATGAAAAAGCTTGAAGCTTATGTTACGCAAAGCGTGGCGGCAGGTGAGCTTAGCGTTGAGCTTGACAAGGACACAGGTTGTTATTCTCTTCCAAAGGTGAAGAGCGCAGACCTTGAGGACGATTGCAAGAAACGAAATGATGTTTTCCAGCTTTCTGTCACATACGATTTTGACTACACCACAGAAACTCTCACGGGCGAGGAGCTTATGAAGATTATAAAGCTCAAAGATGACGGAAGCTACACTGTGGACAGAAAGAAAGCCATGGAGTATGTGGAAAAGCTCGCAAAGAAGTATGATACATATAATACTAAGAGAAAATTCCACGCAACTTTGCAGGGCGACATAATCGTGCCGACAAGCTCTGATGCTAAATACGGCTGGTGGATAGATCAGGAAAAGACTTGTGACGATCTTGTGGATATGCTTGAAAAGGGCGAGAGCGTTGACAAGGTAGACCCTATCTATTACAGTACCGGTTATTATGACTTTACGGGCGTTGAGTCTGCGAGAAGCAAGGACGATGATATAGGCGACACTTATATTGAGATAGACCTTACCGACCAGCACTTGTGGTATTATGAAAAGGGCAAGAAAAAGCTCGATACCTATATAGTTTCAGGTCAGACCACATCTAAGGCGAGAACAACTCTCCCCGGTGTTTATAAGCTGTGGTCAAAAGAGACCAACAAGCGTATGAAAGACACAAATGCCGACGGCGACGAGTGGGATACAAAGTGTAATTTCTGGAACAATGTTTCTCTCTGCGGAATAGGTCTTCACGATTCAACGTGGCGAGGCGGATATTTCGGCGGTGAGATATACAAATACAACGGCTCTCACGGCTGTATAAATATGAGCTATGATGACGCCAAATATGTTTATGACAACGTGCCTTACGGTACGCCTGTTGTTATGTACTACAAGTCTGCGGATAAATAATAAGGACGGTCAAGGTATCATGCCTTGACCGCTTTTTGTAAGGAGTGTTTTTTATGGAAAAGATATTATACAGAGAGGGCTTTACGGCTGAGGATCTTCCAAACGAGGTGATAGAGCGTATCAAAGGCGTTTCCTATAAGGAAAATCCTTATGTGAAGCTGGGCGACCTTGCCTATCTGCGTGTGAGATATTATGACTTTGAGCATAAGGTGCAGTCGGGGGAGCTTATCGTGGCAAGAAAGCTTGCGGAGGAGGTTCTGGATATCTTCTATGAGCTTTTCGAGGGCGGTTATGAGATAGAAAAAATCAGGCTCGTGGACGAGTATGACGCTGATGATGAAAGGTCAATGGCGGATAACAACTCCTCTGCCTTCAACTATAGGGTGGTGGCTGATACCAACACTATTTCGGCTCACAGCTACGGCAGGGCGATAGACATAAACCCTCTTATCAATCCTTATATAGTGGGGAATAAGGTCATGCCTGCCAATGCTGCAGAGTATGCAGACCGTGACAAGGCTTTTGATCACAAGATTGACAGAACAGACCTTTGCTATTGCATTTTCAGGCGTCACGGCTGGAAATGGGGTGGTGACTGGAACAATTCTAAGGATTATCAGCATTTTTACAAAGAGTACGATTCTCCGCTGAAAATGGCTGTAAATAAGCTGAAAAGAGCGTTGTTACGTTAGTTTACAAGGTTTACCTAGGAAAGTGATATGAAATCATAAGTTATATATGTATACCGATTAACTAAAAATTAATAATGAATTTATGCAAGCTTTATCATTCACTCTTGCATTTTGCTGTAATGTGTGTTATAATGATTAAGCCGTCAAAAAAGACGGCAAAAGGCTATTTTCTTGCATTTGTGCGAAAAGCCACGCTTTGAGTTTGTTTGCATTTATGCAGGATTGCAGGATTTTAATTTCTTCCTGCAAGTTTTTTGTTAAAAACAGCTAAAAATCGGCTATGAGCCGTGAAATAACATACGTTGCTAAACGATAAGCTATAATTTTTTTACAGTTTGGCAGGAAAGGGTGATAAAAATGGAACGCATGGAGGATATGACTAATGTAAAAAGCCTGTATTCACCGAAATTCGAGCATGATAACTGCGGAATAGGTGCTGTTGTGAACATTAAGGGCAAAAAGAGCCACGATACTGTTGCAAATGCGCTGACTATCGTTGAAACGCTCGAGCATCGTGCTGGTAAGGACGCAGAGGGCAAAACAGGTGACGGAGTAGGTATCCTGCTTCAGATCTCACATAAATTCTTCAAGAAGATCGCCGCCGCTGAGCTTGGGATCACGCTTGGCGAGGAGAGAGATTATGCCGTTGGTATGTTCTTCTTCCCACAGAACGAGCTTGCGAGAAATCAGGCAAAGAAGATGTTTGAGATAATCGCTGAAAAAGAGGGCTTGGAGATCCTTGGCTGGAGAGTCGTTCCTGCAAAGCCTGAGGTGCTTGGCAAGAGAGCTGCCCAGTGTATGCCTGCCATAATGCAGTGCTTCATCAAGCGTCCGAAGGGCGTTAAAAAGGGTATTGACTTTGACCGCAAGCTGTATGTTGCAAGACGTGTGTTCGAGCAGTCAAACGAGGACACCTACGTTGTATCACTTTCAAGCAGAACTATAGTATATAAAGGAATGTTCTTGGTGCAGGATCTCAGAAAGTTCTTCCCTGACCTTCAGGATAAGGACTACGAGTCTGCTATCGCTATGGTACATTCAAGATTTTCTACCAACACAAACCCAAGCTGGCAGAGAGCGCATCCTAACAGAATGATCGTTCACAACGGTGAGATAAACACTATCAGAGGCAATGCAGATAAAATGCTCGCTCGTGAGGAAACGATGAAGTCTGAGCATTTGAAGGGCGACCTTGATAAGGTCACACCTGTTGTAAACACAGAAGGCTCTGACTCTGCAATGCTCGACAACACACTTGAATTTTTGGTCATGAGTGGAATGGATCTGCCGCTGGCTGTCATGATAACGATCCCTGAGCCATGGGATAACAACGGCACGATGAGTCAGGCTAAGAAAGACTTCTATCAGTATTACGCAACTATGATGGAGCCATGGGACGGACCTGCTTCTATCCTTTTCTCTGACGGAGATATCATGGGTGCAGTGCTTGACAGAAACGGTCTGCGTCCGTCAAGATATTATATCACAAAGGACGGCAATCTTATCCTTTCATCTGAGGTTGGCGCACTTCCTATCCCGTCAGACAATATCGTTGAAAAGGAAAGACTTCGCCCGGGCAAAATGCTTCTTGTTGATACTGTTCAGGGCAGAGTTATTGACGATGACGAGCTTAAGGAATACTATGCTTCAAAGCAGCCTTACGGCGAGTGGCTTGACAGCAACCTTGTCAGACTTAAAGACCTTAAGATACCAAACATCAAGGTAGAGGAACACGGCTACGAGGAAAGACAAAGACTTCAGAAAGCTTTTGGCTATACCTATGAGGACGTTATGACATCTATCCTGCCAATGGCAAAAAACGGCTCTGAGTCTATTGCCGCTATGGGTACAGACAGCCCGCTTGCGGTGCTTTCAAAAGAGCCTCAGCCACTGTTCAACTACTTCAAACAGCTCTTTGCACAGGTAACAAATCCGCCTATAGACGCTATCAGAGAGGAAATAGTTACCTCCACAACTGTCTATATTGGCGAGGACGGCAACATTCTTGAAGAAAAGCCTGAAAATTGCAAGGTAATGAAGATACACGACCCTATCCTTACCTCAACAGATATCCTTAAAATAAAGAATATGCACATTCCTGGCTTTAAGGTAGCTGTTATCCCTATACTTTATTATAAGAACACAAGACTTGAAAAGGCTATAAACAGACTTTATATAGAAGCAGACAAGGCGTTCAGCGAGGGCGCAAATATCCTTATCCTTTCAGACAGGGGAGTTGACGAGAACCACCTTGCTATCCCGTCACTGCTTGCAGTATCAGCGCTTCATCAGCACCTTGTTGTTACAAAGAAGAGAACATCTCTTGCTATTATCCTCGAAAGCGGCGAGCCTAGAGAAGTTCACCACTTTGCAACTCTGTTGGGCTACGGTGCTTCCGCTATCAACCCTTATCTTGCTCAGGAAACTATCCACGAGCTTATTGCCGACGACCTTCTCGATAAGGATTACTATGCCGCTGTTGACGATTATAATGCGGCTGTTCTCCATGGTATCGTAAAGATAGCTTCAAAAATGGGTATCTCTACTATCCAGTCATATCAAGGCTCACAGATATTCGAGGCTATCGGTATCGGCGAGGACGTTATAAACAAGTATTTCACAGGCACTGTCAGCAGAATAGGCGGTATCACTATCTCTGATATCGAAAAGAACGTTGACAGACTTCATACATCAGCCTTTGACCCTCTTGGACTTGGCACAGACACAGAGCTTGAATCAAGAGGAAGCCACAAGTTCAGAAGCGGCAAGGAGGAGCATCTCTACAATCCTCAGTCTATCTATCTGCTCCAGCAGGCTGCAAGGACTGGCGACTATGAAACATACAAGAAGTATTCAAAGCTTATCTCTGAGGAAATGGACCCTGTGAACATCAGAGGTCTTATGGATTTCAACTTTGCTGAAAATCCTGTTCCGCTGGAGGAAGTTGAGAGCGTTGACTCTATTGTAAGAAGATTTAAGACGGGCGCTATGTCCTACGGCTCTATCTCGCAGGAAGCTCATGAAGCACTTGCTATCGCAATGAACAGACTTCACGGCAAGTCAAACTCAGGCGAGGGCGGTGAGAGCCTTGACAGACTTCTCACAAAGGGTACTTCTGAGGACAGATGTTCAGCTATCAAGCAGGTGGCTTCAGGACGTTTCGGTGTAACTTCAAGATACCTCACATCTGCTGATGAGATACAGATAAAAATGGCACAGGGAGCAAAGCCTGGCGAGGGCGGTCATCTCCCTGGCAAAAAGGTTTATCCATGGATAGCTAAAACAAGACACTCCACACCTGGCGTTTCGCTTATCTCACCTCCGCCACACCACGATATCTACTCTATCGAGGACTTGGCTCAGCTTATCTATGACCTGAAAAACGCAAACAAGAACGCAAGAATTTCTGTAAAGCTCGTTTCTGAGTGCGGTGTTGGTACAGTTGCGGCAGGCGTTGCAAAGGCAGGCGCAGGTGTTATCCTTATCTCAGGCTATGACGGCGGTACAGGTGCGGCTCCGAGAAACTCTATCTACAATGCAGGACTTCCATGGGAGCTTGGACTTGCAGAAGCACATCAGACCCTTATCAAGAACGGTCTTAGAAACAAGGTCGTTATCGAAACAGACGGAAAGCTCATGACAGGTCGTGATGTTGTTATCGCAGCGATCCTTGGCGCAGAGGAGTTCGGCTTTGCTACCGCTCCGCTGATAACACTTGGCTGTGCAATGATGAGAGTATGTAATCTTGATACTTGCCCATTTGGTGTTGCAACACAGAACCCGGAGCTTAGAAAGAAGTTCCCCGGCAAGCCTGAATATGTAATGAATTTTATGATATTCGTGGCTTCCGAGCTTAGAGAATATATGTCAAAGCTTGGCGTAAGAACAGTTGACGAGCTTGTGGGAAGAATTGACCTTATCAAGCCAAAGGCTGGTATCACAGGCACTGCGGCACAAGTTGACCTTTCTAATATCATCAACTCTGATTACGTTTCAGAAAAGGTAGAATACAACAAGAAATCCAAGTATGACTTCAAGCTTGAAAACACTCTTGATGAAAAGGTACTCATGAAGGAGTTCGAGAAAAATCTTAAGAGTGGTGAGAAGAAGTCTATCACAGTAAATGTCAAGAACACAGACCGTTCATTCGGTACTATCTTCGGTTCAGAGATTACAAGAAAGTATTATAACACACTTGCTGACGATACATACAAGATAGTCTGCAACGGCTCAGGCGGACAGAGCTTCGGCGCATTTATCCCGAACGGCTTGACCCTCGAGCTTGTGGGCGACTCTAACGATTATTTCGGCAAGGGACTTTCAGGCGGTAAGCTCGTTGTTTATCCTCCGAAGGATTCCACTTTCAAAGCCGAGGACAATATCATTATCGGTAACGTTGCACTTTACGGCGCAACAAGCGGTAAGGCGTTCATCGACGGTGTTGCAGGCGAGCGTTTCTGCGTAAGAAACTCAGGCGCAGTGGCAGTTGTCGAGGGCGTTGGCGACCACGGCTGTGAGTATATGACAGGCGGCTGTGTGGTAGTTATCGGCAAGACGGGCAAAAACTTTGCGGCAGGTATGTCGGGCGGTGTAGCTTACGTTCTTGACGAGGACAGACACCTTTACACAAGACTCAACAAGGAAATGGTACTTTTCTCTGAGGTCAAGGAGAAGTACGATATCATTCAGCTCAAAGACCTTATCCAGCAGCACGTTGATGCAACAGGCTCTGAAAAGGGCAAGCGTATTCTTGATAACTTTGAGGAATATCTGCCTAAGTTCAAGAAGATAATCCCTCACGATTACAAGAAGATGATGTCTGCTATTGCTTCAATGGAAGAAAAGGGTATGAGTAGCGATCAGGCGCAGATAGAAGCATTCTATCAGATCATCAACGGCAAGCAGTAAGCCTGCGCACATGAGATATTGTACTTTTAAAATCGAAAGGAGGATATACTTGCCGTGAAAGCAAGTATAGTTGAGATATGGGAAAGCCAACTGGTTTTATGGACTATAAGCGTGAGGACGCAGCAGCGTTCTCCGTTGAGGAACGTATAAAGAATTTTAATGAATTTCACACTCCTCTTTCAAAGGAGGAGCAGCAGAAGCAGGGAGCAAGATGTATGGACTGCGGTGTGCCGTTCTGTCAGGCAGGAATGAAGATAGGCAACGCATTTTCAGGCTGTCCGCTTAACAATCTTATCCCTGAATGGAACGACCTTATATACAAGGGCAACTGGGAGCAGGCATATTACAGACTTCATATGACGAACAATTTTCCTGAGTTCACATCAAGAGTTTGTCCTGCACTTTGTGAAAAAGCCTGCACCTGCGGAGCTAACGGCGATGCTGTTACCACAAAGGCTAACGAATACGGCATTATTGAAAATGCCTATGCCTGCGGATATGCTTCAGCAAGAGTGCCAAAGGTAAGAACGGGAAAGACTATCGCTGTTATAGGCTCAGGCCCGTCAGGTCTTGCTGCCGCTGATCAGCTCAATCAGAGAGGTCACAGTGTAACAGTTTTCGAGCGTGAAGACAGAGTGGGCGGTCTGCTTATGTACGGCATACCGAACATGAAGCTTGAAAAGCAGATTATCGAGCGTAAGATAAACATAATGAAAGAAGAGGGCATCGAGTTCCGCACAGGCGTTAATGTGGGCAAGGATATCACAGCGGCTGAGCTTCTCAAGGACTTCGACAGAGTAATACTTTGTTGTGGTGCTTCAAATCCTAGAGATATCAAAGCCGAGGGCAGAGATGCAAATGGTATCTATTTTGCAGTGGATTTTCTGAAATCCACAACTAAGGCGCTGCTGAATGGCGGTCTTACGGATAAAAACCACATTTCCGCAAAGGGCAAGAACGTCATGGTAATAGGCGGCGGAGATACGGGAAATGACTGCGTTGGTACAAGCGTAAGACACGGTGCAAAGAGCGTTTTGCAGCTTGAAATGATGCCAAAGCTTCCTGACACGAGAGCCGAGAACAATCCATGGCCGCAGTGGCCAATGGTCTGCAAGACAGATTACGGTCAGGAGGAAGCTATCGGTGTGTTCGGTCATGACCCGAGAGTTTATCAGACAACTGTTAAGGAATTCCTCAAAGACAAAAAGGGCAATCTTAAGGGCGCAGTGCTTGTAAAGCTCTCTCCGGAGAAAGACCCTAAGTCAGGCAGAACGATGATGAAGCCTGTTGAGGGCAGCGAATACAAGGTAGAAACCGAGCTTGTTCTTATTGCGGCAGGCTTTCTGGGATCTGAAAGCTATCTCACAAAGGCTTTTGGCGTTGAGGTAGACGGCAGAACGAATATCGCAACAGCCGACGGCACACATCAGACGAACGTGAAGAACGTCTTTGCCGCAGGCGACGTGCGCAGAGGACAGTCACTTGTAGTATGGGCTATCAGAGAGGGCAGAGATGTTGCCCGTGAGGTGGATAAGAGCCTTATGGAGTATACAAATCTGTAATACGAGATAAAAATATAACACCGTCCGAGGAAGACAGGTACTCGTAAAGAAGTTTTAATGATTTGAATGAAAGGTTGCGTAGAATATCCTACGCAGCCTTTCTCTTTTTGTTGTACTTCATACTGTCAGCGACAGCAGTCGCTACGGCAACGTTGAAACGATAGTAAATCTTGATCTGCTGTGTACGATGCCCACTGCTCTTGTCGGGAGCGTGGACAACGATTTTCTCAATCAGTTCGTGCATGATCTCTGGTGTAAGTTCCGTTATATTTTCGTACTTCTGCACCACCTGAATGAAGGCGTTCACATCGGCTGACTTCTGCACTGCCGTTTCGATGAAGTCAGCAAGCTCTGCTGCGGTTGCTCTCAGTTTCTTCTGCTCGTCCTCATATCCTGCCGACATTATGGAAAATCGCTCATCGAAAATCTTGCCCGATACGTTATCCTCATAAAGCCTTATGAACAGTCTGTCCAGTTCTGCGATGCGCTTCTCTGCATCTCTCAGCTTCTTCCTGGACTTGGCAAGCTCCGAGGACTGCTTCTGAATGGAATTATCCATAGCTGCCTGCACAAATTCTTCCTCGCTCTCCCTGACATTCACGAGCAGTTTATTAAGCTCACTCAGCACGATCTCTTTCAGCACAATCGTCCTGATGAAGTGAGCTGAGCAAGCATCCTTATCTAAGGAGTATGTTGAACACTTCAAATGCTCCTGATCGGCGGTCAGACTTGTTGCACGGCACAGATACATTTTCTTTCCGCAGTCAGCACAGTAAACCATACCCGAAAACGGATTGACTTCTTCGTGTTTAGTCGGTCTGCGCTTGTTCTTGCGAAGCTCCTGCACCAGATCAAACTCCTGTTGTGTGATAATAGGTTCATGGGTATTCTCAAATATCAACCAATCCTCTTTCGGATTATTCACACGCTTCTTGTTTTTGTAGGATTTTACATGAGTGCGAAAGTTGACCGTGTGTCCGCAATATTCTGGTTTCTCAAGTATTCCTGAAATAGTTTCACTGCCCCAGCGATCAAGCTTAGCATTCTTGTGACCGTTATCCCTGCCCTGCGATAATGCGTAAGCCGTAGGAGTCGGTATACCCTCCTCCGTGAGAATACGGGCAATCTGTGCCGGACCGTAGCCGTCAATACAAAGACGAAAAATCTTACGAACTACTTCGGCAGTCTCATCGTCAATCACCCACAGGTTCTTATCCGTTTCTGAATGCTTGTAGCCGTAGATCGGACTGGAAAGATGCTTGCCCGACTGTCCCTTAGCCTTGAAAACGGCTCTGATCTTCTTACTCGTATCACGGGCGTACCAGTCATTAAAAATGTTCTTGAACGCCATCAGCTCGTTCTCGCTTTTTAAAGTATCAACTCCGTCATTGATTGCAATGTAGCGAACATCATAATCGGGAAAAATAATCTCGATGTACTCGCCAGTTTTCAGATAATCACGACCAAGGCGGCTCAAATCCTTAGTGATAACAATTCCGACCTTTCCGGCTTCAACATCTGCCATCATAGCCTTTTTCTCTGTATAGATGCCCATATAAAAATCACGATCCTTCATATTTGTTCTCAGCAGGAAGAGCCGAGTGACCGAAGCTCACCTGCCATGATCCAATTATAGCGCGCTCTACATTTGAAATACAAGCCGCATTGCGTACAAATTTTTGTTCATAGTTTGTCAACAAATGTCCGGGAGAATTTTGAGATTCAAAAAACTGAAAGTACGCTATTTCGCAGTTTATGCTATCCGGTTATTTTGACGAATCGATTTTGAGCGATAATAAAAAATCTGAAATCTATTATTGACGTGATCGGGAAAGTGCGCTATATTGATAATGGGGAGCGACGATATAGAGAAAGTCGCACAGCTCCAATTCTCGGAATCGAGAAAAAAAGACCGAGCCGAAAGGCTCGGAAATGACATTCGCCCCACAGGGGCGAAACTAGAGTAGCAAGCACGGTGAAGTGTGGGCGCAAAATGCGACTTCACACACTTCACAAGGCTTGGCAGAGGGCGCTGCCCCTACGACCCCGAATTAAGAAATAATAAAAAGGAGAACAAGAGAAATGAAAGATGAAAAGAAGCGTACATTGCACCTGAAAGTCCGTGTCAGCCCCGAAGAAATGACAGCTATCAAGAAGAAGTTTGAGAACAGTAGCATGAGCAGTCTCAGTACATTTGTAAGAGCAATGATCTTTGAGGGATACATAGCTCAGGTCAACGAAAACGAGCTGAAAGAACTCACCCGCATCGCAAATAACGTTGCCAACAATATCAACCAAATCGCCCGCCGTGCAAATGTCACTAACAAGGTTTACAAAGAAGATATTGAGGAGATCAAGGAGCTTGGCGATAAGCTCTGGCGTCCGCTGATGTTTCTGCAAACAAAGGTGGCTCAGCTAAAGCATTGAGCAGAATATTAAAATCGCCGTCAGGATAATTCCCGACGGCGATGAAATACGATATGTGCGCTATGTACCGGACTGGCTTTTGAAATTGCTGCGCCTTTCACAATAATGGTTACAATTATTCCGATATGCTGGACTCAGGTAGTTTTATCGGATATAATGGAGTCACAATAAAACTTTGGAGGTAACATCTATGTTGAAAACACCTGAATTGGAAATGCTGGGAACAAACAAGGTCACTACCGTATGCAACGGCAGGCGTGAGGTCTGGACCGACTATGAAGAAGCAAAAGCATATTTCCTTGAACTCATGATGCCTACCGAGGGTGAGGATCATGAACGTGCGGAGTGCGTTTATATTCAGCTCTTGCATGGGCTGGATGAGTACAGTGAGGAGGACGAATAATCTGAATAAGAGCAAGTCTCTTTTATAGAATACTAGTACATTCTTCTATTGACAATCATTTTGGAAAATGATATAATAATATGGGATTGTGTAGTTTGCTTTGAGGGTAAACACGATAATATATTTGTTAATGGGGGTATTATTATGCCTATAAATACTAAACAAATACTTGAACTGTTCTCGGATATTCAGACTGGAAAAGCAGCTTTGTTATTAGGGCAGGAGTACTTTAAAATTGATGATGATTACTATAAAATGGTGCTTGATGAACTTGGCATATCAGGTGAAAAGCCTAGTTTAAATGATTTGTGGAAGTTATATAATCCATCATTTGAAACATTAAAAAATGCCATGATTCATGCCGCAGAAAGAACTGATTATAAGCCGTGGCTCAGAACGCTTTTCTCACTTGGATGGAATATTATTCTTTCTTCATCAATTAACAATGAGTGGATAAAAAATGGCGTGGGTCAGAATTTTAGTTTAAATATCGAGACACAAGCTGAAATTCTTGATAATGTGTCTTTTTATAAATTCAGTAAAAAGCAACCGTATTATATTTCGCTTTATTCTGATGAAAGGTCTGTTCCTGATGATAAACGTCTTAGAAAGTTAAAAAGAAAGACTAACCTTCTTAATATGATATATGATTATATGCTATCCAGCTATGATGGCTGCTTAGTAGTTGACGGTATCGCTGAAGATGACTGGTTTGATATCGGAAGACTTGCAGATAATATGGGTGACAATTTCCCATATGGTTGCATTCACATCTTTGGATTAAATAACTCAAAACTAGAAAAGGTTTGTCATGATAATGAAGACTTGTTGCTACTACAGGATTACATCAATGAAGGCAAGATTATTTTGTACGATAGCAATCTAATGGATACAATCATCGAAAGTGGATTGATTACAGAAAATGACGAAGAAGATGATGAGCATGAAAACGAGGTTCGAATCAGCCTTGGCAATGCTGATTCATTGTGGATCCCTAGAAAAGAATGCAGCCAGTTAAATAGGATCAATGTCACTTTGATGAGAGATGAAATACTGAGTCAGCTAATATTGACAGATGATAATAAAGAACGCTATTTTGCAGAATTTTTACAGCAGCGTGACAAAAAGGATTGGCGATATTTTGATATATCATATAAAGGTGAAAAGATGTCATTCCATGTTGAACGTCATGTCGAAGAAGGGCTGATTGATGCTGTCACCAAACAATTAGGAGCATATAACAATAGACGTGAAATAATACTTCTCAAAGGGAATTCCAACAGTGGAAAAACCACCTCGCTAAGTTGGTTCGCATGGTACGCTGTAAAACATGGTTTCAAAAAAAAGAAAGAAGAAAAAAATATTGTATTCTATATAAGCGGTGATCCTTCATATAAAGATAATGAATGGCAGGATATTTTGTATGAGTTTATTAAAAACAGTATAAACAACAAAACTACTGTTAGAGGCGACCGAATCAGGAATGTTATAATTGTTTGGGATAATTACAATAGCATGAATAAAAAAGAAGACTATCTCCGTCTATATAATAAACTGAATGAATGCAATGCGATCATTATAGGAAGTATTTATTCTTTTGAGTCAATAAACAGCACTGCATCTGTTGTTCAGGGAGTTGCCTTTAAAGAATTAAAGCCGCTGGATTCTAAGCTTGATGGAAAATCTAAAATACCGTTTGAAAGATTGTTGAAAACCATCGATGCCGACTGGGTAACTATGGGTTCACCTTCAAAAGATACCTATTTATTTGAACAAATTATCAATTTTGCAAAGTTCAAGTATTCTCCTGAATGGGATCAAATCAGAAATTCTATGAAAGCGGCACTTTCCAAGGAAGCTGTTCTTTCTGAGGATACATCCAACAACCTGTTCAGAATTTTTAAGAATAAAAATGCTGATGATTTTACTGATGTAACTAAAACGATATTTGGACTAGGTATAGGTGCAAAGATTCAGTCCCAATTTATAAAAGCAAATGATGAAAAACAGAAAAAAAATACACAGTTTATAAATTCAATTCGCGATATGAATCTTATTCTTGCTGTTGCAGGACAGTTCAATAAGACGGTACGCCTTCCTTTATCTGTACTGCTTAGAACTATACTGAAAGAAACTGAGTATAAAGGTAATCATCAGAAACTCAACAAAATACTTCGGAGTGACAGTATGGTTGAATATGATGCCAACACATCTACTGGCAACATACTTGTTTCATTCAGACATCCCAGCGAGGCTATTGCTTATCTAGAAAACAATTACGGCTCAGACAGAAAGAAAGAAGAAGTGATGGTAGTTACCCGGCTTATAGAGTGTTGCAATTGGGAAAAGTACGAAGAGGCTCAAGCGGTTCTTGTTCTTATTCGTTCATTTGGATCTAATTCATATGGCAAATATGGTGAAGAAAAGATTATCGTTCGCGGACACTACAGCGAGTATTCAGAATATTGGTCTGAAATTGTTGACAAGCTTCAGATGTACGCAACAAGCAATGCTGAAGCAATGCTTGTTGCTGGTCATTTTACAAGAGAACATGTTGAACAGAATCATCCAGAAAATGATTTGGATTATCTTCAGGGTGCTTTTAAAGTAATGGAAGTAGCTGTTAATTCTTGCGATATCAAGCCTACTCGTTCAAGACTTTATGGAGAAATGTGCCGCAACTTGCTACAACAAATCAAAATATTAGATGATACTGAAAATATCGAGGTTATTTTCGATGATTTTGAATACTACTTTAAATTAGCTGTTGAAAATGGAATGAACTCAAAGCTTAGCAATAATAGCATATCAATGGCTCAACTTCTTGATATATGGCTCAACTATGTATTAAATGACATAACAAATCAGAAACATCTAATTCCAGATACACTTGAATATATTGACTTGTTATTTTATAACGAATCAAATTTAATTGATGATAATGAGGACTACGTCAACGTAATCTCAAATATCAATAAAATATATAAGTTCATTAACTCAGAACAAGAATCTGATCTCAAAGAAATATTCAGTAATTCTAATAATGATTCTTATATATACTGTATTGCTAAGCAAGTGCTAGTTAAAGTCTATTTTATGTTTAGGGAAAGGTATTATAATTTGTTTTGTAATACAAATGGTTCTGTCATTTCAAGCCGAATATTCTTTTTGAATGAAAACGCTGCTGAAGAATTCTATCAGAAAGTCGAAATAGAACTGAGTGATGAGGTTGGAGAAAAACGGGATGCGACTGAAATATTTGCGGAAATAAAAAAGGAACTGCACAGTTCTTCTAAAGAAATCATAACAATCATAGAAAGTGAATACAAGGCGCTGGAAGATATGTCTTTCCGCTGTCTTGTGTTATATCTGAAGGCAAAATGGATGTCCTATACCAATAATCTTTTACTTGAGCATGGACAGACTCCTGCACTAAGTGACGCTCAATGGTTTGAGCTTAATAAAATATGTAATTGTATTTCAACGAAAATGAGCGACAATTATGTTATCCCTCGCTCAGCTGAATTTATACAGAATATTTATAGATTTGTATTTGAAAAAAAGAAATGGACCCAGAATAGATATTCGGCTGAATCACCAAACAGACTGATATGCCTTTGCACAGATGTCGGTACTCCAAGAAAATTCAGATTTTCTTTTAGTGAAGACTATCACAATCACAACAAACTCAAAGCTAGCGTTGATTATGAAGTTATAAATGGTGAAAAGTCTAAAAAAACTAGCATTGTAGGACAGAAGAATATATATGTTCCTGAAAATATCCAAAATTACAGAGAGCTTAAAAGGAACAACTTAAATAATGACCGAGATTTCTTGATTTGGTTTAATCTAGGTGGTCCTCAGATTCAAGACAACAAAAGCAAGGAGGAGGTGTAATTATTGTCAAGCAATATTCCTATCCCATTATTCCTCCAGCCTGGAAAAGCTCAAGAATTAAACAACAGACTCATCAAAAATAATAAATCATTCTCATTCCTTGGTGAACCTGCAGAATTCATCAATAAAATCCCTTCCACATATGCTGAAGCATTTGATCAATATATATCTGCTCTGTATGTTCTATATCATGATTATGGTATGTTTTTTTTACGAAGTTATACAAATCAATCAATAGTGATACACAATGACTTTAAATACAATTCTCATATTTGTTTTGTTCTTAATTCAAGAGGAGCAATTCTGCATTCTGATGATTATGAAACCCGAGACAGGGCGTACAAAACTCTAAAAAACTATTTTTTCCTTGATGACATAACATTTACTTTTTCTGATTGGAAGGAATTTTGGCTTAATGCAGATAACAAACAATGGAAAAGGCTTGTTGATAAACTCGTCAATGACAGCAATAAGCTTTATAAAGATTATGTAAAAAAAATAGCGGAACACGATCCGTCATTGCAATCAATATATGAGAGCATATCTGAAATATTCAGAACAGGAGAATATGTCGATAAAAACGGCTATCATGTCAAAATGTATATTAGGTCTTTTGATGAAAGATTATTAAGAATCATCAAAAATAAGATGAGATACACTTTTTTATGGAGTGATTGGACAAAAGCTGAAAATGAATTGAAAAAAATTACAAACTTACAACAAAAAAACGATTCTGATTCTGAAAATGAAATAATGTGCTGTGCCGTAAACGAAATGAAAAAATATTTATTGGGAGGATCATGTCAAAATTCGGAAGAATTGTTTCAATATTTGTGTCAAACCATATTTGATCAGATTCAAGACAGAATCACAGCAGAAAACAGTATAGAAAATGATGATATGCTGGATTAGATTCAAAGCGTAACTCATTTAATCAGCAATAGCCACATGGTGTTTACAACCGTGTGGCTATTCGTCAAATAGCTTGCTCCCTCTATTCGGATATTTCGTCAAAAACGTCGCTGACTGCACCGTGACAGCCCCTGCCACAAGGAGCTTCTGCACATCATCCGCACAGGTAATACCACCGCCCGCACAGACCATCAGACCGTACTTTGCAGCCGTATAGGTGTAACCGAGCGTCAGCGGGAGCTGCCAGTGACCGAAGCAGGAGGTCGTCTCGGCATCAAGGCGGTCGCTTATGTGATATATGCCATCCGTCTTCCGGAGATACGGTGAGCGTACAGAATCCAGCAGTGATACATACTTCACACCACCCTCCACGAGCAGCGGCATGATGTAATCCTTCGGCAGGTTGATGTTCAGCTTCGGCATGACGGGAATACGCAGTGCAGTGTTCAGTTCTCGCAAAAGCGACACGATACGTCCGCTCAGTCCATCCGTTCCGATAAGATTGCCCATATAGAAGAAATCAAGCTGGATGCCGTCCGCACCTGCTGCTTCAAGCTGTTGGCAGGCAGGGATCCAGTCATTCGGAGCAAGGCATGCTGCGGTGAAGCTTGGGATCAGGAGCATTTCCGTCTGTGGACGGAGCGTCTGAAGCATTTCCAGACACTCATCCAATGTCAATATCTCAGACTCGAAGGGTGCAGAAGCGTAGGTGTACCCAAGTTCCTTATCGACGGCAAATTCTCGTTTGCCGGAAACCCTACCACGCTCATAGTCGGCGCATGATTTCAGGATCGCGCCATGAACACCGTTTTCAGCAAGCCGCAGCACATTGGAAACGCTTTCAGTTGCGATGCAGGATGATGCGATCAGCGGGTTTTCGAGCTGCTTTCCCATGAATTCAATCATGATTCTTTCCTCCCTTTCTGATCTTGGCATGGTAGAAGTAGTTGACGAACGGTACGGCATAGTCCTTGGACAGTGTCTTGATTTCTGCTTCGAGCTGCTCCCAGTAGGACAAGTCACCATTTCGATAGATTGCCTTGTAGCCGTCAAGATGCTGCGGATACTTCTCCGCAATATAATCCAGAATTTCTCCCTTCGCTGCGCCACGCAAATTCAGGTTCTCGAAACAGATTTGGTCGACATGACCGTTAACTGCTTCGATAAGAGCCCGAATATCCGTAATATACGGGAAGATTGGCGAAACGAACAGATATGTCGTAATCCCCACATCGTGAAGCGTTTCAAGTGCCTTCAGACGACGCTGCACAGAGGGAGCCCCTGGTTCCATATCCTTCCGGAATCCGTCATCAAGAGTATTCAGTGAAATGCCCACGGACAAGTCCGGAATCTGCCGGAGCAGATCAAGATCCCGTACCATGAGATCTGACTTGCTCAGGATCTCGATATGTGCGTCAGTTTCTCGCAGCCGTTCGAGAACTTCCCGGCTCTTGTGGTATTTCGCCTCAAAGGGGTTATAGGGATCGGTCACGGACGAAAGCAGAATTGTCTTACCAGTGAAGGATTTCGGGAGCTTGTCGGACTCGTATTCCTTGACATCCAGAAACGTTCCCCAGTTCTCGTCATGACCAGTGAAACGTTTCATGAAACATGCATAGCAGTAGCGGCACTGATGTGTACAGCCGCCGTAGGGGTTTGCCACATAGTCGGATGCAGGAAGATTCGACTTGACGAGGATGGACTTAGCCTTTAATGTGGATATTTTCATGGTGATTCTCCTTTCTGGAAATGAGCGCCATTGTAGCAATGGCGAGCAGCGCACTGACGGAACCGAATACCAGCATGATCTGCGGCGAGTTACTGCCAAAAACCGCAGCCACACCAACTGCTGTCAGAAGTCCCAGCGTATGACCGATATTCTCGGCAATCGTCATGGAATCCTTCTGATAGCTACCTGCGGCTTTGGCTTTGGCAGAAATGGTGTAGACCACACCGCCGCCGAAGCCGGTCACGAGCCAGAGTAGGATGAACAACAGCACAGATGTGACAAAGTGCATCGTAAACAGCAGAATACTGATGCCAAGGTGTCCGGCGTAGAACACGGGCAGGATGCGGTTTGTCAAACGGGAAATGATCGGCTCCACGGACATATATGTCACCCATGTTCCACAGAACAGAAGTGCAGCATACACAATGCCGAGCGTGCTGTTATGCGAGAGCAGCAGGCTCATGGCAGCGAGAGTGATATGTGCGTAGAAGAAGTAGTGAAGCTGATGAAATGTCATCACGAGTGAAAAGCCGTTTTGTCCTGTCATGCGTGTGATGTCGGATTTACCCTTGTACTCATGCAGTGCCAGGAAAGCAACAATGGACGAGAGCACCAGAATCGCTAAGGGAACTACCACTGCAAGTGGTGCAAGGGCAAATCCACCCACACGGAACACACGCTTGAGCAGACGGTTACCGTCGCTCTTTAGCCCGCTGCGCACGGACTGGATCACTGCCGAGAGCAGAGACAAAGCAATGCACGTCAGCACAAACGCAGCCTTTTCCGAAAACTGCACTGCAAACATGAGGAACTCTGCCATGGTGGACAGAAAACACATGATCCGCAGTGTGCTGCGGCTGAGTGAGAACGGCTTTGGGAAAAGGTTGCCTAAATGGTAGGCAAGCGGATAACAAAGGATCTGCCAGAGCGGAAGTGAATGCGCCGCACCGAAGGCGATCCACCCACACTCCAGAACACCTGTCAGCAGACTCAGCAAATAGAACATCAAGCAACACTCCTTTCAGGAGCACTGCCGGATCCAAGTTCACAGCAGTGCTCACAGTCGGACCAGTAACGTGCCTTCTCACCGTTCAGGATCTCCAGGAGGGAGTTGTCCTTCACGTTGCCAAGGAGGAACTTGGGGTCAACGGCTCCGGTGCTGCTGTCAAGCGCCCAGAAGCAGGCAACAACATCACCGTTTGGAAGAATACCGATTGAATGACGCACGCAGCGGCAGATGTTGGTATACTTCTTGTGACCTGGCATGAGGTAGTGGAAGTCCACCTCCGGCTTGTGACCAACAGGGAGGGAATCCACCATTTCCTGCACCATGTGGACATACACCTCACACTGTGCATCGGTCATGGCAGCCTCCGGATAGTCGGCACCTCTGCCGGACGGGAAGAAGCGCAGGATGCTCCAGTTGTCCACGCCGTTAGCACAAGCCCACGCAAACACAGCCAGTGCATCGACATAGCTGCTGTTGTATGTACTTGCGACGGTCTGGAGCCCAACCTCGCAGCCTGCTTCTTTTAACAGTGCAACTGCTTTGGCGGCAGCCACGCTATAAGCAGCAGGACGAAGCTTATAGGGATGGTGCGGAACAACGTCCATGGTCATCTCCACATCGTGGACAGTACTGCCGAGAAAATTGGCAAGTTTACTGTCAATGCCATAGCCGGAGCAGCTCACGCCGAGCTTGGTCTTGCCAAGTACTTCGGACAGAGCAGTCAGTAGCTCAGTGTGAGCGGGAATATCGATGAACAGCTCGCCTCCTGAGAGATCCATGCGGACTTCATAGCCGTTCTCCTGCAATTCACGTACCTGGTGAGCAACATTGAGCTTCTGTTCCTGAGTAAGCTCGTTGTTTCTGCAAGACTTGTCCGAAGTTGCACCCATACAGCAGATGGCACAATTCCAGGGACACAGAGCGGTAACATCATAAATGATAGACAGCTTTTTCATAGTTATTCCTCCTTAAAGTTGGTTCTGTTTTGGGGTGGCTTTTGCTTACAAACTTATTATAGCACAATACAGGGATAGCTTCAATTGACATCGAAATGAAATTCTGTCAGTAATTCAACTGAATATTGACATAATATAAGGTTTTGTGCTATAATATTGTCAGTTGGAAACTGACAATACAGCTGAGGAGGATTATAGTATGGGTGAATCATTTGACGCAGGAACTCTTTCACGATATGATATGAGTGACAGTACATATCGCCAGCTTCAGCGAGATCATATCAGATTTGAGGAAAAGTACGCCGAGAAATTCAGCAATGGCTTTATTTGCAGAATACTAATCAATTATATGTGCTATGCTCAGGAAACCTTTTTAGAACGATTTGAAAGCGATATGGTCACAAGTTTTTCCGGTTCAGAACATGACCAATACATAAAAGACGACCGCATCAGCTTTACTAAACAACTGACAGAAAAAATAGCTGAGTTTGACTTCTCAACCAATACGTCATTTAAGAAACGCATCGTAATAACATATTTATTGGAACAATTCACTTTGCTACCTCTCTCAGAACGAGAAATAGTTTATTGTTATCATCAATATACATCCATTAAACAGGCTATGGATAAAAAAGAACTCCTTATTATAAAACAACTCACCGGAAAAGAATTCGAGGTCAAGCCGTTTGACATCAGAATAGACGAAAACACGCTATCATACTATCTTATAGGTTATTCAAGACTGAAAGGAAGTAGTGGTGGTTTTGAAAGCCATTCATTCAAGTTAAGCCGTATTAAAGAATGCCGATCAAAACACAAAGAAGCCATACTATCATATACAGAAATAAAAACAATAAAAGAAATCAATGATAAATTTGGCAGTGCATACATTCCTAAAAATCTCATAAAAAAGGATATAGAAAAAACTATCGTGCGCTTAACTAAAAATGGGTATGAAAATCTATATCTACGAATTATTTCTCATCAAAGACCTATCCCGGTTACGCCTCCTAAGCAGATCAGTTTAGAGGGGGAGGATTATTATGACCTAACTTTTGATTGTTCGTATCAGCACATTAGGAACTACTTTTTTTCGTTTGGTGCTGAAGCTGAGGTTATTAGCCCTTTATGGCTGAGAGAGAGGTTTATGGCTGATTACAAGAGATCGCTAGAAAGATATAGTAGTGATTAGTTTTTTCACGAACGAAAAAGACAGATACCTCACATGAAGTATCTGTCTTTCACTTTTATAGCCCGCTGTATAGGTCTTTCATATAAGTTCTTGTAAAACTTCTATATTAGTACCGACCTGAGTTCTGGGCGGTATTTTTTTGTGTGTAGGGTATCGTGGCAGGGGAAAAAGCTTTGACATCATAATCTATGTTCCACTACATAGTCCCTTACTGCAAATTTTCAAGGAATATCACAAAACATCACACAAAACAAAAACAGCTATCAAACCACGCATTTACGCAATTTAATAGCTGTCTTGCTGGAGCTGCTAACCGGGCTTGAACCGGTGACCTCGTCCTTACCAAGGACGTGCTCTACCTACTGAGCCATAGCAGCAAACCAATTACAGTAATATATTATACACTATCTCTGCCGCTTTGTCAAGCCCTTTTCACAACTTTTTTACTCTATTCCCTCATCATCATCGTCATCTGCCTGAACGCTTGGGTCGTAATCATCATATGTGTCCATAAAATTGTACTTCTTGCCCTTGCATTCGTATTGTATCACAGTGCGCAGATTGACGTTATAAACGCTCTTGAAAATATTGTTTTCAATGTTGGGATTGGTGGCACGAAACTTTGCTATAAGCTCCTTCATTTCTTGCCGCTTTGATACCTCACCCTTTTTCTCTGACCCCTCGTAGCTCTCAGTGAAACGGCAGGCACAGCGGATAAAATGCAGATCGTTCTGCTCCACCCAGCGGATAATGTCCGCCTCTTTCACCATGTACAGGGGTCTGATAAGCTCCATGCCTGCGTAGTTCCTCGAGTGTAGCTTCGGCATCATAGTCTGAATCTGTCCTCCGTATACCATGCTCATGAGTATGGTTTCTATAACATCATCAAAATGATGTCCCAAAGCTATCTTGTTGCACCCAAGATCCTGCGCAAATTTGTAAAGCCAGCCACGTCTCATTCTTGCACAAAGATAGCATGGGTTGCGTTTTGTGTTGTATGCAATATCAAAGACCTTTGTTTCAAACATTTTTATGGGTATGCCCATAAGTGCCGCATTGTCGATTATCCTCTGCCTGTTGGCGTCGCTGTAACCGGGGTTCATCACAATAAACTCCAGCCCGATATCCATTCCCTGATATTTCTGCAAATGCTGCATACACTTAGCAAGAAGCATTGAGTCCTTGCCGCCTGATATGCACACCGCTATTTTGTCGCCGGGCTTTATCATATCGTAACGTTCATATCCCATAACGAACTTGTTCCATATATCTCTGCGAAAATCAGTAACGATGCTCCGCTCTATCTTCTGCTGTGGCGTCAATATTCTTGACATCTCAAACTCTCCTTAAAATCATATACTTAAATTCTACTATTTTTATGGGATTTTGTCAACCATATTCATGTTGACATTATATTGTGATATTGTTATAATATAATAAAGTATTAAAGCAGGAGGATATCATGAGCGAAAATATAGAGCGTGAGATAAAAATTTCTCTCACAAAAGAACAATATAACACCGCTGAAAAGCTTTTTCAGTGGAACAAAATAATCGAGCAGACCAATTTTTATTATATCCCACAAAGAGATTCAGGCATGACAAGTATCCGTGTCAGGCAGATAGGCGAAAAATATTTTTTACAGCTTAAAGCACATATCTCCGAAAACGGTGCACTTCATGTGAAAAAAGAGTATGAACAACAGCTTGACAGCCTGCCAGAAAAGCTCACCGCACAGGAGCTTTCACAGCTTGTGGGGAGAGATTTCCCTGCCGCTGACCTTGCAGGCTCTTTGCATACTCAGCGCAAGCTCTGCACCGATTTCGACCATGTTGAGATATGCCTTGACAAAAGCGAATATCTCGGCTTGACAGACTATGAGTTGGAGCTTGAATATACAGCAGACTATCCCGAAAAGCCTTTGGAGATACTGAAAAATGCAGGTATCACACAGGGAGAAGCGGTAATAGGCAAGTATGCAAGATTTATGGAAAGAGCGAAAAAGCTTGGTAAGTGCTGATTTTCGCCTATCTGCGGTCATTTTCTATGAAAAAGCACCCACAGACTGCAAAGGTTTGGGCAATAATGATAATTGACAGTGACGTTATAATATGTTATTATATTAAAGTGTTAAAACGTATGAAATGGTATTTTGACGATACCCGAAAGGAAGTTAATAATGAAAAGATCTATTTTTAAGACTATCGCATCACTTTCCGCTGCTGCCATGATGCTTTTGGCTGTGGGCTGCGGAAGCACATCTGATTCTTCATCAGCAGCAGGCACAAACAGCACAGCCGCTGCAACAGGCGAGGATAACTCACTTCAGAAAGTTCTTGATTCAGGCAAGCTTGTGCTTGGTCTTGACCCAACATTCAAGCCAATGGGCTACACAGACGAGAACGACAACATCGTAGGCTTTGATATCGACGTTGCAAAGGAAGTTTGCTCAAGACTTGGTGTAGAGCTTGAAACTTACTCTGTAAACTGGGATACAAAGGAGCAGGATCTTAATGCAGGCACAATAGATTGTATCTGGAACGGCCTTTCTGTCAGCGACGAGAGAAAAAAAGTAATGCTCATGAGCGAGCCTTACATGAAGAATGAAATGGTGTTCGTTGTAAACGGCTCAAGCGACGTTGCTTCACAGGCTGATCTTGCAGGCAAGAACATTGCCGTACAGAACGGCTCAACAGCACAGGAAACACTTCTTGCATCTGACGTTGTAGCAAATGGTGCGACAACAACAGAGCTTGCAACAAATGTTGAAGCCCTCCAGCAGTTGGAGCTTAACATGGTAGACGCAGCGTTCCTTGACTCAGTAGTTGCAAACTACGAGATATCCACATCAGGCAAGGATTACAAGGTGCTTCCTGACGGCCTTGACCCAGAGGAGTACGCTATCGGTTTCAGACTTGGTGATCAGGCACTTTGCGAAAAGATCGAGGAGATCCTTCACGAAATGAAGCAGGACGGCAAGCTTGCTGAGATATCAACAACTTGGTTCGGAAGCGACATCACAACCATAGAATAATCACAAAACATTCAATCGGACAGTCTTCGGGCTGTCCGATTTTTTGCTTTATGAAGTTTTTTGCGTGTCATATCTTTAGAAAATAAAAAGTCTCGCAAACAACGTGTTTACGAGATTTTTTGGCAAAGAACCGTAATTTTGATAGAAACCATCAAAGGGGGTGCAACTTCGGTTCAGAGGGGGGTGCAGTTCTCGATTTGAGGGGGTGCATTGTTTTTGACAACTCCACTGCCACTCCACGTCAAACCAGAATTTATAAATTAAGTTCTTCAATGAAATTTAGAATACGCTGCGTTGCCAACTCATCCCTGGACAGTTTTAGCAATCTATCAGCCGTAATCCATTTATAATTAGATGTTTCTCCTTCTTGCAAAACGATACTATCCTTATCTATATCCGTAATGCAAAGATACTCCACATAAAACGATTTATGGTTGTGGTGGAGCACCCTTCCTATTTCCACTAAATTATCGGAGGTAATTCCCGTTTCTTCGTGAAGTTCTCTAGCGGCACAGGTTACAGGGGCTTCACCTTGTAAAGCAGAACCACCCGCTGTAGCCTCCCACATTCCGCCCAAATGCTTTCTTTTATCCCTTTGCATGATGAGATAACTTCCATCTATATGTCTAACGATTATTTCACAGACCAAATGAAAAAAACCTTCCGGAATTGCCTCTCCTCGAACCAGAGTTACACCTTGAATCTTTTTGAAATCTCTATCATAAGCGTCCCACAGTTCCATACTTCATTTTTCTCCATAAATTCCGATTTGTCTAACTCATTATAGCATAAAAATTCACCGCAATTCTATCAAAATTACGGTGGACTTATGGCGGAGAAGGAGGGATTCGAACCCTCGATGAGCTATTAACCCATACACGAGTTCCAGTCGTGCGCCATAAACCGGGCTAGGCGACTTCTCCAGTTTATCATTTTTTATATGTGTCACACTATCCAAGCGACTTTAATATTATACCATATGATCTTTTACTTGTCAAGACATTTTTGAAACTTTTTTTGTTCTTTTCTTGCTCGATATTACCGTGTAAAAAAGATCAATATGTGATGTTTTATTTATTAACAATAGTCTTGAAAGTTTTCATTTTATTTTCTATATGAACATGTTACCGAAAATTTTCGCAATTCAGAAAACGATTAAGTGAATTATTTAGTTTATTTGTAACAAATTTAATCAAATATATGCATTGGTAATATTGAAAATAGCTTAATAATTTTACCGCAAAAATAAAATAGCCGTTAAAATGTTTACGAAAATTCACAAAATGCCTTTGACAACTCGAGGCAAATGTGATATAATATTTGAATAACTGTAGGGTGTAGTGCGTCTAAATGCGACATTATAGGGAAGGTGAGACATTTTGGGAAGAAAACGCATTGGAGTGATATTGTCTGAAGCAGAAAGCTATTATCAGGAAAGATTGCTGAAAGGCATAATGACAAAGGCTTTTCAGCTTGACTATGATGTGCTTATCTTCACAAGCTTTGTCAAAGAGTCATTCTTAAAAGCAGTGTCTGTTGGAGAAATGCAGATATATGACGCTATAAATTATGATAAGCTCGATGGCGTTATCGTTTTGGCAGATACATTAAAAATGCCTGGGCTTTTTGACAAAATATGCAGGGATATAGATGAGAAATGTCATGTTCCTGTGGTTTTTATAGATGGAAGCTATAAGGACTATGAAAGTATTTATACCCGTGACGAAAAACCCTTTATGCAATTGACAGAACATCTTATCGAGGTCCATGGATGCAGGAAGATACTTTTTTTGAGCGGTCCGCTGGAGACTGCCACCACTCGTGAACGTCTTGCAGGCTATAAGCGTGCCCTTGAAAAGCATGGCATAGAGTATGATCCGGACTTTGTCTGCTTTGACGGAGGCTTCTGGTATGATAAAGCGGCAGAGGTGGCAAATAATATCATTTATGGCAGACGTAAAAAGCCTGACGCTATCGTTTGCTGTGGAGATTATATGGCTATAGGCGTTGTACATGAATATCAGAAAAACGGTTTGAGCGTGCCTGAGGATATGATAGTTGCAGGTTATGACGCAATAGACGAGGCTATCCATTGCGTGCCGGCTATAACCTCTTGCTCACCGCCGATCTTTGAAACCGGTGTGAACGCAGTAATGACCATTGAGGCAAGGATCAAAGGCGTTGAACCGCAGGGCATTATAGAGGACGGCGGCAAGGTGGAGATAGGTGCTTCCTGCGGCTGTCATGAGGATTACAGCTATACCAAGCGTGATTTTTTATCATCTCAGAACAAGATGAATTATCATGACTTTTTGGACAGCAGTATGACCGATATAATGGCTTGCTCTAAAGATCCCGATGATCTGATGGCCAGGATACAATATTTTCTCTATCTTATCATTGGTCAGAAGAGGTATTATCTCTGCCTTAATGAGGATTGCCTTGGAGAGCATGAGATAGTAGGTGAGATCTCCGCTGTTCCAAAGGAATATACAGAAAATATGGTGCTTTATATAAGAAACGTTGACGGCAAAAGCAGAACTCTCCATGATCCTTTTGAACTCAAAGAGATATTTCCTGATTTGGATGAAGAGCGTGAAAGCCCTTGTGCATTCTTTATCACCCCGGTACATTTTATAGATCGGTGCTATGGCTATGCTGTGTTGTCTTACGGTGACGAAATAAAAACGATAGATATCACTTATCGTAATTGGACAAATCATGTAAGCAATGCTCTGGAATCAATGCGGATACAAAACTCCATAGCTAATCTTGCAGTCCGTGACGCTATGACAGGTGTTTATTCGAGAATAGGCATTGAGAAAAATATCCAGTTTGTTATTGACAGAATGTCAGATTCTAAAAATAAGGCTTTTATCGCTGTCTGCGATCTGGACTGCCTTAAAAAGATAAATGATAATTTCGGCCATAACTGCGGTGATATTGCAATAAAAGCGATCGCAGACGCAGTTTTGGCATCGACAAAAAATCATGAGATATGTGCAAGGGTAGGCGGCGATGAGTTTGTGGTGATAGGCTGTAACGACTATAACGACAACTATCCTGAACGATTTTCTGCAAGAGTCAACGACCGGCTTAGGGTATATAACAGGTTTGCAGGTAACGAATTTGAGGTCAGCGTTAGTATAGGCGGTATTTGTAAACATATAACAGATATCCACGAGCTTGAAGATATGTTTACACAGGCGGATAAGATAATGTACGCAAGTAAATTGGAAAGACATAAAAACAGGAAATAGCAATAGATAAAATATCAGTGCATTACAACGGACGGTCAGTGATCGTCCGTTTTTGCATGTGAGAGACACATATCCACTTGACTTATAGGCTCAAATGTAGTATAATGTAAAAGTTAAGGCGGTTTTCTGCCTGTTAGTAAGACGATTTTTTCGGAAAGGAAATGGATAATAAAATGGCTAAAGCTAAAAAAATAACGGCTGCTCTTACTGCCGCATTGCTTTGTACTGCGAGCCTTACCTCTTGCTCAGACACAAGCTATGTGATGACAGCAGGTGACAGCAAGATAAACGCAGGAATCTACATTTATAATGAGCTTACAGAAATGTCATATCAAATGACGATGATGTATTATCAGAAAGGCATCAAAAAGGACTATTTCGATCAGAAGGTAGACGGAAAGGCATTTGACGAGTATCTTTCAGACTATGCTCTCACTGCAACTAAGGAGTATGCGGCTGTAGTTGACAAGTTCAACGAGCTTGGACTTACTCTTTCAGATGAGGATATAAAGTCCATTAATGACAGCATAAGCAGCACATGGGATTCTCAGGGCGAGTTTTACGAGTCAGAGGGTATCTCGAAGGAATCTGTAAAGCTTGCACTCAAAGGCTCGAAAATGAGAGAAGAGCTTTTTGATCACTACTATGCAGAGGGCGGCGAGGAAGCCGTTTCAGACGATGAAATGGTGAAGTATCTTGATGATAACTATCTGAGATATAAATCCATTTCCTTTGCAAAAACTAAAGCATCAACTGATTCTTCATCATCAGCCACCGATTCTTCTACAGACTCAGCAGACGCTGCAAATGAGGAGGCCAAGGCAAAAAGAGATGAGTTCCTTGAAAAGGCTCAGGGCGTTTCGTTTGACGATTTCGACAGCATTATAGACGAGTACAACGACTATGTTGCTTCAAAGAAAGCCTCAGATTCAAGCTCCGCCACTGACAGCGATTCATCAGCCGCAGACAGCTCCACAGCGTCAGACGACACATCTTCTGTATCGGATATTGACACAAGCTCCACGGCTTCCGACGATACATCTTCTGTATCTGACAGCACAGCAGGATCAAGCTCCGCTTCAGACAGCGACTCGTCAACGGACAGCTCATCATCAGAACCTGACCCATATGCAAATGAGAAAATGATGAACTACGGTGCCATGGACGATTCACAGAAAGACACTGCAAACGGCAAAATACTCAAAGAAGTAAGCGGTATGAGCACAGACGTTGCAACAGCTTATGAGGACGATAACGCATATTACATTCTTATCAAGGGCGATATTAAGGACAGAGATACAGAATATGCCAAGGACAATCATGAAGATCTTCTAAAAGAAATGAAGAGCGATGAATTTCAGAAGAAATTAACAAGCTGGGTAGAAAAGCTTGACATCAAGGTGAACAACAAGGCCATAAAGCGTTACACGCCGAAAGTGGTCTACGATAAGCAGACAGAGTATTACAGCAAGAACAATAATTCATAGCAGATAAAATTACCGCCGCAGCCGAGTTTGGTTGCGGCGGTTTTGTCATGTTGACAAATCCTTCAGTTTCATCCTTGCCCAATTGTAGCACATAAGGAGAAAATCCCAAAATGTGAACACATTCACATTTTATCAACAGAAGCCCCTTTTGTGCATTATTTTTTTGCGAGCACAATGCCCGACATATTATGGCTTTATAAAACAAAGAGCTGCGCTTCTTTAATGAAAATGAAACGCAGCTCTTATGCTTATATTTTTATTATAAAGAAGAAATGCACTGTGAATATGCCCCAATATTTAGTCAACAACACATTCCACAACAGCACAAGGCGGAATATTCAGCTTTAACACATTGTCCTTGATGACTGCCGTATGCTCGGTAATGCTCACTCTGTCGGGACAGTCGAAGTCGTTATAGCTGTGCGCCTCGTTTGTAAGTATCCTGCACGAAACTGATGATGCTTTAAATCCGAAAATGCTGCATTCAACAGCAGCCTCTTCCGTAAGCGAACAGTTTGCGGCGGTAACGGTCATACTCTTTTCGTTAACCGATGCGGAAACCGAGATCATCGGAGCATTTTTACCTTCCGACATATTGTCGTTCTGCGTATAGCAGTAAACTGCCTCGTTGTTTTGGTGTGTTTTAAAAAGGTCGAAAACGTGATATGTAGGCGTTTTTATCATCTTATCGCCCTCTGTAAGAATGACCGATTGGAGAACATTCACCGCCTGCGCAAGGTTTGCCATTACAACACGGTCGCTGTGTCTGTTAAAAACATTCAGCTCTATTGCAGCAACGATAGCATCACGCATTGTATTCTGCTGATATAAAAATCCCGGGTTCGTACCCTCTTCTACCTTATGCCAACAGCCCCACTCTCCTATTACAAGTCCTATTTTCTTTTCGGGATCATAGCGGTTCATTATCTCCGAATGTCTTGTGATAAGCTCATCGGAAAAGTTCGCTGCAGCGATAGTTTTATAATAAAGCTCATCGTCAAAATCGGTGGCAGACTCCATTTCGGGCCATACTGGCATCGTATAATAATGCAGGTCGATAGCATCAACATTATTGCTGTCAAGATTTTTCATCATGACTTCTGTCCAGTTATAGTCGGCAGAGCTTGAACCGCAGGCTATTCTGTAAAGTCTGTTTCCCGAATAATTGCGGCAGAATGTCTGATACCTTTTATAAACGTCGGCGTAATATTCGGGACGCATATTTCCTCCGCAGCCCCAGTTTTCATTGCCGACGCCGAGGTATTCGAGTTTCCACGGCTCGGCTCTGCCGTTCTTCTTTCTCTGCTCTGTGAGAGGTGATTCCGCATCTGAGGTCATATATTCTATCCATTCGGATAATTCACGAACACTGCCGCTGCCAACATTGCCGTTTATATAAGGCTTGCAGCCAACAAGCTCACAGAAGCGCATAAATTCGTGCGTGCCAAAAGAATTATCCTCCGTAACTCCGCCCCAGTTCGTGTTCACGATCTTTCGGCGCAGAGATTTTTCGCCGATACCGTCCTGCCAGTGATATTCTTCTGCAAAGCAGCCACCGGGCCAGCGGAAAACGGGAGCTTTTATATTTCTGAGCGCCTCAATGATATCATTCCTTATTCCGTCTGTATTCGGAATAGGTGAATTTTCACCCACATATATACCATTGTAGATACATCTTCCGAGATGCTCGGAAAAATGTCCGTATATCTCGGGAGAGATATGTCCGAGCCTGTCGTCTGCATTTATTACTATTGATATTTTTTTCATGTTATACCTCCGCCGTATACTGAACTGTTATATTATTATACTAAGTCAAGGAATCCTCATATTTCAATTGCAGATGATTCTATGGACAGCAAAAGCTGTGCATACAAGCTGAACGATATTTTTATCAGCCATTTTAAGCCTGTCCTTGAAATTATCAATGCCAATGATTTTTTGACCAGCAAGACCTAAAGTGAGCTGTTTGAACTTTACAATAAGATGCTCAATCCTGATGTTCATCACTGAATGACAGGCACAAAGGGCGATTTTGTCATATTCGAAATTCACTTATGATACCTAGTATTAGCACTTATCTGAAACGCCCTGTAAATCTGCTCCAAAAGCATTATCCTTGCAAGCTGGTGCGGGAACGTCATCTCCGACATTGATAAGCGCAGGTCAGCTTTCGCTTTTATCTCAGGGGCAATGCCGAATGAAGAGCCTATTATGAAATTCACTGTGCTGAATCCGTTCAGACCGCATTCGCTGAGCTTTTTGGACAGCTTTTCACTTGAAAGCTGCTTGCCCTCGATGCACATTGCAATGTTGTATGCACCCTTGATGTCAGTGTAGCCTTTCATGGCTTTTGCTTCGTTTTCAAGCGCCGCCGCTATCTCCTTTTCGGATGGATTGTCAGATAACCTCGACTCGTTCAGCTCAACTATTTCAAGCTTGCAGAACGCCCCCAACCGCTTTGAGTATTCCGCCGCAGCGTCACGCCAGTATTTTTCTTTCAGCTTTCCAACTGTAATAAGATTTATCCTTATCAAAATGCCACCGCCATTCCGCTGCCCTCAGGCTTTGCTATATGTAAAATATAGTCGCTGTTGCGCTCGTAATCCCCAAGTGCTCCCACAGCCGAGTTTTCAGCCTGCAAAGGCGTGTTGTTTTCCTGACTTAAATGCCCTAAAATAAATTTATATGTACCTGCTGTCATAAGCTTTTTTAGCTGTTCTCCGCAGGCAGAGTTTGAAAGGTGTCCATGGTCTGAAGCGATGCGCCTTTTCAGCTCGTATGGATAAGGCCCTTTTTTCAACATTGACTCATCATAATTTGACTCCAGCAAAACAAGATCAGAACCGCTCAGGTGCATATCCACCTCATTTGTAACAGTGCCAAGGTCGGTGCATACGCATACCTGCTTGCCGTCAGGGGTCTTTATCTGATATCCACAGCTTGCAGGGGTATCATGAAATGTGGCAAAACCTTTTACGGCATAATCTCCTATGCAGACTTCATTGCCGTCCACCTCGTTGACATCACAGGCAGGGTCTATTTTGCCGTCAGATACAAGTATCTCAAGATTGGTCTTTTGGGCAAATACAGGGATATGATATTTCTTCGTGAGAACTTTAAGCCCCGAAACATGGTCTGAATGTGTGTGTGTGATAAAAATTCCCTGTATCACAGCAGGGTCGATCTCGTTAGCTTTCAAAGCCTCACAAAGACGTTTGCAGGATACTCCTGCGTCAACAAGTATCCCGCCGTCACTGTTGCCGATAAAAGAGCTGTTGCCCTTGCTTGATGAAAAAAGTGGATATATCCTTGCCATAACTAATTCCTTTCAAAAGTTTTCAGAAGATACTCTGCAACACCGTCTTCTTCATTTGTGCCTGTCACCTGGTCGCAGCATTCAAGCACCTCTTTGCAGGCGTTTTTTACTGCCACTCTTTTATCAGCCGCCTTGAACATAGGCAGATCGTTGGTGTTGTCGCCAAAAGCCGTGACAAAGTCAAAGCCGTAATTCTCACGAAGATACCTCACGCCTTGCTCCTTAGAAGCCACCGAAGAAAACACTTCAAGATACCAAAGCTTGGGGTCATAAACATCATAATAATATGTGATGTTCAGTTTTTCATTTTCTTTAAGAGCGTCATACAGCGGTACAAGTTTTTCTTTTTCTGCAATAAAAGTGAAGTATATCACATTGTCGATGTACTGAGAAAGGTCACTGACCTGCGTGAAAGACTTGTAATATTTCTCTCTGCGTTCGTTGTAAAAGCTCTTCATTGCAGGTGAAATAAGCCTCTCATATCTTGTGGAAAGCTGGTTATCTGAAACCGAGTACATAAAAGGCTCTAAACCAAGTCCTTTTGAAAGACCTATGATAAGACCGCAAAGCTCCCTGGAAAGGCTGTTTATCTTGACGTATTTTTTCTCCGCCATATCATAAATAAGCACGCCGTTCATAAGTATAACAGGAAGCTTCAGGTCAAGCCCCGAAAGTATTTTTCCTGCGGAGGCAAGCGTCCTTGCAGTGGCGGCAGTGAAGTTAAGCCCATTTGCCATGAGTCTGTTCAAAGTGTATCTTGTGAACTCCGTCACCTCTGCATTGCCGTTAAGCAACGTTCCGTCAAGGTCGGAAATAAAAAGCTCCATATCATGTCCTCTCAAATGCTGTAAAAAACGGCGGCAAATAATATGCCGCCGCAGTGTTATCAATATTTATCAGCCGCTAAGCTCCATTTCGTTAGCGTCAGGCTTGTAAACACGCTGAATGTCAGCTCCAAGCCCTCTGAGCTTCTCGTCTATCTTTTCATATCCTCTTTCAATGTAGAAAATATTGTCTATCTCAGTAGTGCCCTCTGCGGCAAGTCCTGCTATCACCATGGCAGCACCTGCTCTCAGGTCAGTTGCTACAACAGGAGCGCCTTTGAGCTTGCCAACGCCCTGTATAACAGCCACCTTGCCGTCAACAGAAATGTCAGCGCCCATTCTTCTAAGCTCAGCCACATATCTGAATCTGTTGTCAAAAATATCGTCTGTAACGATGCTCGTACCCTCTGCAAGCGTCAGCAGTGTTGAGAACTGCGGCTGCATATCAGTAGGGAAGCCAGGGTGCGGCATAGTTTTTATAGAAGTTTTCATAAGAGGACCGTCCACCCAAACATGAACGCTCTCGTCGCTTTCCTCAACGTTTACGCCTACCTTGCGTAGCTTTGCCGTGATAGACTCAAGGTGTTTAGGGATAACATTTGCGATAACAACGTCGCCCTTTGTGGCAGCCGCCGCTACCATATAAGTGCCTGCCTCTATCTGGTCAGGGATAGTCGCATAGGTAACGCCTTTGAGGTACTCAACGCCTCTTATCTTGATAACGTCTGTACCTGCGCCTCTGATATCAGCACCCATTGAGTTAAGGAAGTTCGCAAGGTCAACGATATGAGGCTCTTTCGCCGCATTTTCGATTATAGTAAGCCCCTTTGCCTTTACAGAGGCAAATATTGCGTTCATAGTTGCGCCAACTGTAACAAAGTCAAAGTAGATCTGATTGCCCACAAGCTCGTCTGCTGTGACATGATTAGCTCCGTTCACTATCTCGTCAGACGCACCAAGCGCCTTGAAAGCTTTCAAATGCTGATCTATAGGTCTGTCGCCAAGGTCACAGCCGCCCGGCATCGGAACAAAAGCCTCGTGAAATCTTCCAAGCAGCGTGCCAAGAAAATAGCATGACGCTCTCATGGTTCTTGCAAGTTCATATGGCACTTCAGGCTTTTCAATGCCCTTTGTGTCAAAATATATAGTATTTTTATCTAAAAGTCTGACCTCTGCGCCCATTTCACGCAGGATCTTCATGCACTTAGTTATATCGCTTATCTCAGGCACGTTCTCAAGAACGCACGGCTCGTCGCACAGGATAGTTGCCGCAACCAATGCAACAGCAGCGTTTTTTGCACCGCTTATCTGCACAGTACCATGCAGCGGCTTACCTCCATGTATAACAAACTTCTCCAAGTTTACACACTCCTTAACGAGATTGTCGGCTTCTCTCTCTGCCAACGCTCAGATTATTATACCACAGCCACAGGCAAAATAAAAGCAAAAAGCAAGAATTTCAACGATTTGGTTAAAATCATTTAACATACACCCAAGCAATCGTTAAATCTGCCCATATAATGCAGGCTATGGCAGTCTATAAAAAGAACAAATGTTCACATACTCTTAACAATAGAATATTCAACTCTTATATTTTAACACACCCCATTCAAAAAATCAATAGTGAATAAGGATATTTTGATAAATTTTCGACAATTTTTTCGGCTTTTTCGGTGAAAATTACAGCAATGTTACAACTGTACGAAATCTTGTACCTTATTGTAACCTTGCTGTAATATTTAAGTACAAAAAATCAGACACTTGCCGTTTGTCTTGACGAAAAAGAACGGCTGTGGTATACTCATAACAACAGATATACTGTAAAAAGGGGAGTGCGACAGTGGTAAAAAGAAAGAATCTCATATGGGCGGCAGTTTTTGCGGCTGTTATCGCTGCGTGCCTGATATTTATTTTTCTCACAGGTGGAAAGAGCGGAGAAAATTCTGCCGAGATATATGAAAACGGCAAGCTCATAAAGACTGTTTCTGACCTTTCCCCCGATAAGGAGTATTCATTTGAGATAAAAACAGAAAACGGCACTAATACAATAACCGTTGGCGAGGGAAGCATTTGGGTGTCTGTCGCAGATTGCTCGAACCAGACCTGTGTTCATGCAGGAAAGATATCCCACGCAGGACAGACCGTCATTTGTGCACCGCACAAGCTTGTGATAAAAATAGTCGGCGAGACCTCTGCTGACGCTGTGATATAGGGGTGAAAGCATGAAGATATCAGTACAAAAAATCACCCTTATAGGAATTTTTACCGCCCTGTCTCTTATCATTTTCATGGTGGAGGCACAATTCCCTGTTATGCCCATAGGTGGCATGAAGCTTGGGCTTGCCAATATAGTTACAATGGCAGCAATGCTTTTTATCGGCAGAAAAGAGGCAGGCTTGGTGCTGCTTTTGAGGATAGTCCTTGCGGCAGGGCTTTACGGAACTGTGGTGAGCTTTGCGTTCTCACTCACAGGCGGAATTTTAGCGTATCTCGCCATGTACATTGCGGTTTCGAGAGTTGGTGAAAATCAGCTTTGGGTGACATCAGTTTTTGGTGGCTTTTTTCATAATATAGGTCAGCTTTGTGCGGCGGCAGTGATATCAGGCACATGGGCGGTGTTCAGCCTTTTGCCTTATCTTATAATAAGCGGCATTCTCACAGGCACGCTCAATGGTCTTATCCTCCAAAGATTGTGGAAGTCGCCACTTAGAAAATACAGCATAAAAAGATAACAGCGGTGTCAGGGGCATACCTGATGACCGCTGTTTTGTTCTATAGTCAGTTTAGCCAAAAACAGACTTTTCACAAAGTGGCATTTCTACATTTTTGCCTTGTGAGAAATAGGTGAAAACTCAGCGTTTTGCTTGCATTTGACCGAAAAATATGGTATAATTAGTTGTTATAATAGGGTCATTATAGGATAGCGTTGTAATTGAACGGAGGAGTGGATTTGAGAATACTTGGTATCGACCCGGGCTACGCCATTGTGGGATTCGGAGTGCTTGAATACAACAGCGGAAAATTCACTGTTGTTGACTACGGTGCAATAACCACTTCTGCGGATATGGATTTCAACAGACGGCTGAAAGTCATCTATGACGATATGACTGAGATAATAACCACCTATAAGCCTGACGAAATGGGAATAGAAAAGCTTTTTTTCAATACCAATGAAAAGACCGCCATTGACGTTGCACAGGCAAGGGGAGTGACCCTGCTTCCTGCCATAATAAGAAATATTCCAATCTATGAATATACGCCTTTGCAGGTGAAATGCTCCATAGTCGGCTATGGACGTGCCGAGAAAAAGCAGGTGCAGGAAATGACAAAGACCATGCTTCATCTTAAAGCTATCCCAAAGCCTGACGATACAGCGGACGCAGTGGCTATCGCTATAACTCACGGGCTTTCGGTGAACACAAGGCGTGTTATGAAAAATTTTGAGGAGAAATAATATGATATATTCACTTAGCGGAAAGCTCGTTCATACCGAGAGCGACCTTGCCGTAATAGAATGTGCAGGCGTGGGCTATGCCTGCAAAACAACATTTTCTACCTTGCAGCAGATAGCAGGCAAAAGCGAGGTCAAGCTTTATACACATCTTGCCGTAAAGGAGGACGCGGTGGAGCTTTTCGGCTTTGCAACTAAGGAGGAGCTAAAAAGCTTCCGTATGCTCATATCTGTCAGCGGAGTAGGCCCGAAGGCAGGTCTTGCCATACTTTCAGCCTGCACTCCGTCACAATTTGCGCTTGCGGTTGCAACGGGGGATTCAAAGGCTTTCACAAAGATAAAGGGTATCGGTACAAAAATAGCACAAAGGATAGTCCTTGAACTTAAAGATAAGGTGGCAAAAGAGAATACCATATCCGTCAGAGGAAATGGGGCTCAGGGCTTTGCAGCTGTTCCAAGCGGAGCTGTCGAAGAAGCTGTCACAGCCCTTGTGGTGCTTGGATATACCGAGGGCGAAGCAATGTCAGTGATATCAAAGCTTGACCCGAATTTGAGCGTTGAAGAGCTTATAAAGAAAGCTCTTATCGGACTTGCGAAATTTTGAGAGGAGAACTCCATAAATGATCGAAAAAGGAGATTTTGATATAGACAGGATAGTCACCCCGAAAGAAACCCAGGCGGAAACAACTGACGATTTCGAGGTGAGCCTTAGACCTAAAACACTTGACGAGTATATTGGTCAGGAAAAGGTCAAGGAGAACCTGAAAATATATATACAAGCGGCAAAAAACAGGGGCGACAGCCTTGACCATGTTCTGCTTTACGGCCCACCGGGACTAGGCAAGACCACTCTTTCTGCCATAATCGCCCATGAAATGGGAGTGAATATCAGGATAACCTCAGGACCTGCCATTGAAAAGCCGGGCGACCTTGCAGCACTTCTCACAAACCTTGAAAAAGGCGACGTGCTTTTTATAGACGAGATTCACCGCCTTTCAAGACAGGTTGAGGAAGTTCTTTATCCTGCCCTTGAAGATTATGCACTTGATATAATCATGGGCAAAGGCCCTGCGGCAAGGTCTATAAGGATAGAGCTTAACAAGTTCACTCTTATAGGCGCTACCACAAGAGCAGGCTCGCTTTCTGCACCGCTGAGAGATCGTTTTGGCGTTATCCAGCGTTTGGAGCTTTACAATACAGAACAGCTTTCCGATATCGTAAAGCGTTCCGCTGTTCTGCTGGGCGTGGCTTGTGATGATGACGGTGCAGAGGAGATAGCGAAGCGTTCAAGGGGAACGCCGAGAATAGCAAACCGTTTTCTCAGAAGAGTAAGGGATTTTGCCGAAGTCATGGGCAACGGCAGGATAACCGCAGACATTGCAAAGATAGCCCTCAACAGAATGGACGTTGACAAGCTGGGACTTGACTCTCTCGACAAACGTCTGCTTACGATGATAATAAAAGGCTATGACGGCGGCCCCGTGGGACTTGAAACCCTTGCGGCGGCTATCGGCGAGGAGTCTGTCACCATTGAGGACGTATGCGAGCCATATCTTATGCAGCTCGGTTTCCTCTCAAAGACCCCAAGGGGACGTGTGGCGACTCAGCTTGCTTACGATCATCTGGGATTTCTTAAGGACGGACAAACGCACCTTTGATTTAGTGAGGAATGCTTAATGAGGAATGAGGAGTGAGGAATGAGGAATTATGGTATCGCCTGCGGCGATGAATTTCTTGTTCTGTAGGGGCGAACAGTGTTCGCCCGAATAGGACCCGCACTTTCTGTCTTGTTCCGTATTGGCGATTTTTGGTTGCCGTTACCGCACTTTTCTGTCTTTGATAAAAATTGTATAGGATAAATTTAATATGTGTGTTAATATAGAGTTTACATAAATAAAAAATAATATAGAGGTATGACCTCGAAAAGGAGCTAATTATTATGGGAAGATTATTTGGAACTGACGGCGCAAGAGGAGTAGCTATCACAGAGCTTACCTGCGAGCTTGCTATGCAGATAGGCAGAGCTGCCGCAATGGTACTCACAAAGGAAACAAACCACAAGGCTAAGATAATCATAGGCAAGGATACCCGTATCTCAGGCGACATTCTGGAGTCCGCACTGGTGGCAGGAATCTGCTCAGTCGGCGCAGACGCTCATATCTTAGGTGTTGTTCCTACCCCTGCCGTTGCAATGCTTGTAAAGAAATACAACGCAGACGCAGGCGTTATGATATCCGCTTCACACAATTCTGTTGAGTTTAACGGCATAAAGCTTTTCTCTGGCACAGGCTTCAAGCTTTCTGACGAGATAGAAAACGAGATAGAAGCACTTATCCTGGACACACCTGAGAAGATAGAGCTGAAAGACGGCTGTGATATAGGTCACGTTTATTACGAAAAGGACGCAGCTTGGGATTATATCCGCTACGTTATGAAAACTGTTCAGACAGATTTCAACGGTATCCGTGTGGCTCTTGACTGTGCAAATGGCTCAGCTTCCGTGTGCGCACAGAGAATTTTCGAGGGACTTGGTGCAAAGTGCATAATGCTCAACGATAAGCCGGACGGAACGAATATAAATAAGGATTGCGGCTCAACACATATCGAGGGTCTGCAAAAAGCCGTTGTTGATAACCATTGCGATATAGGTCTTGCCTTTGACGGCGACGCTGACAGATGTCTTGCAGTTGACGAAAAGGGCGAGCTTATCGACGGTGATAAGATACTTGCTATCTTTTCAAAATATATGAAGAGCATGGGCATACTCAAAAACAACACCTGCGTTGTTACAGTTATGACGAACCTCGGTTTCTTCAAGTATGCAAAGGCAAACGGCATCGTTGCCGCTACCACAAAGGTGGGCGACAGATACGTTCTTGAAGAAATGCTCAAGGGCGGTTATAATATAGGCGGTGAGCAGTCGGGTCATATCATTCTTCTTGACTATGCAAACACAGGTGACGGTGAGCTGACAGGCACAAAGCTTCTGACAGTCCTCAAATGTACAGGCGAAAAGGCAAGCGAGCTTGCTTCCTGCATGGAGTGCTACCCACAGGTGCTTGTGAACGTTAAGATAACAGCAGACAAAAAGGGTATGTGGGATAAAGTCCCTGAGATAACAGACGCTATAAAGATGTATTCCGAAAAGCTTGGTGACGAGGGCAGGATACTTGTCCGTGAGTCAGGCACAGAGCCTCTCGTTCGTGTTATGATAGAGGGCAAGAGAACAGGCATAATCACAGAATATGCACACAAGATAGCGGAGCTTATCGAAAAAATGTAAGGTGATATTTTGAAAATAGCTTTGATAAACGGTCAAAACCATAAAGGCTCTACATATCATATAGGCAGAATGTTAGCCGATAAACTTGGCGGCGAGGTGACAGAGTTCTTCCTGCCGAGAGATTTCGGAGAGTTCTGCTGTGGCTGTACCAATTGCTTTATGAAAGGCGAAGAAAAGTGTCCTCACTATGAGAAGCTTGAGCCTATCACCAAAGCAGTGGACGAAGCAGACGTGCTGATACTTACTTCCCCTGTGTATGTCTACCACTGCACAGGCTCGATGAAAGCATGGCTCGACCATTACGGCTGGCGCTGGATAGTCCATAGACCTGAGGAGAAAATGTTCTCAAAACGTGCCGTGGTCATATCTACAGCCGCAGGTGCAGGCATGAACAGTACGAACAAAGATATGGCGGATAGCTTGTCATTCTGGGGCGTGCCGAAGATATATAAGATAGGCTTCGGCATACACGCAACGAGCTGGAGCAAGGTTTCCGACAAAATGCTTGCGAAGATAGAGAAAAAGACCGACAGCATTGCCGCAAAGCTTAAAAATGACAGCTTTGAGCCAAAGGTCAGTGCTAAGGGCAGAATGTATTTCACCATTTTCCACTTTGCAAACAAAAAGGGCTGGAATCCTGCTGACAGTGCATATTGGCAGGCAAAGGGCTGGACGGAAAATAAAAGGCCGTGGAAAAAGTAAGTTTTATATAAGGATAAAAAAATATGAGAATTGCAGAAAACTGGAAAGACTATAAGATAATAGATACTTCAAGCGGAGATAAGCTTGAAAGCTGGGGCGGAAAGGTGCTTGTAAGACCTGACCCTCAGATAATCTGGAAGTCACCGAAGCGTTCTGACCTTTGGACAAAGGCAGACGGCATTTATCACCGCTCCTCAAAGGGAGGCGGCGAGTGGGAATACAGAAAGCGCCTGCCTGAAAGCTGGAACATAGGCTATAAGAATTTGAAGTTTATAATCAGACCAACGGGCTTCAAACACACAGGTCTGTTCCCTGAACAGGCTGTGAACTGGGACTTCATGGCTGACAAAATAAGAAACGCAGACAGAGAGATAAAGGTGTTAAACCTCTTTGCATACACAGGCGGAGCTACCCTTGCCTGTGCCGAAGCAGGTGCAAGCGTTTCACACGTTGACGCATCAAAGGGCATGGTGCAGTGGGCAAGAGAGAACGCCGCTGTGTCAGGGCTTTCCGATAAGCCTATTCGCTGGCTTGTAGACGATTGCGAAAAGTTCGTTCAGCGTGAGATACGCCGTGGCAAGACCTATGACGCTATCGTTATGGATCCTCCGTCCTACGGCAGAGGACCCGGCGGAGAGATATGGAAGCTTGAAGATTGTATCTATGACCTTGTAAAGACCTGCTCAGGCGTTTTGAGCGACGAGCCGCTTTTCTTCCTGCTCAACAGCTATACCACAGGACTTTCACCCTCAGTTATGGCATATATCCTGAGAGATGTCCTCGGAACGAGGTTTGGCGGAAACGTCACGGCTGATGAGATAGGATTGCCTGTGGAGGCAACAGGCGGTGTGCTTCCATGCGGTTCAACGGCAATTTGGCAGAAATAGCTTTGCTATAGTAAGGAATAGTGTTCACATGAAATATGCTGAGAATTATGTTTATATGTACGGTCAAATGATCTCTACCTGTTCGTTTCTTCTTGACGGTGATTTTCCAAAGGCAGACGGCACGGCAGAGATAAAGGAAAAATATCACCTTGTCGGTGGTGAGACCGGAACAGCGGCGGCTGTTCTTTGCAGCCTGAATGTGCCTGTAAAGCTTGGCGGTACTCACCTTGGAAGCGGCAATGAACAGCTTATAAAGGATTATTTTGCAGACAAGACCGCTGACCTTTCGGAGCTTGTAACGGAGGACTTTGAAGGCGTGACCGACTATGTTATCATAGATAAAAATACACGCACCTGTTTTGGCGAGTGGGATAAGCTTTATTCACGTCCGAAGGCTTTTTATGAACAGCCTTCGGAGGAGTCAGTGAAAAATTCAGCCTGCGTTGCGGCTGACCCTTATTTTGGTGATAAGATAGCTGAGTATTGCGTAAAATATGGCAAGAAATACGTCACCATAGATTGTGCCTATGACAGCTATATACATAAGCATTGCGCAGTAAATTGCATATCTCATCAGCACCTTGATGAATATTACCCAGATAAAAGCTATGATGAGCTTTTCAGGCTTTATACAGATAATACAGACGGGCTTGTGATATTTACCCTTGGTGAAATGGGTGCGATGTATGGCAGAAAGGGTGCTGTGCCAAAGATGTGCCCTGCATTTAAAGTAGACGTAGTGTCAACACTTGGCGCAGGGGACAGCTTTAAGGCGGGCGCTGTATATGGGCTTTATAAAGGTCTTGATGACGATACATTGGTGAAAACAGCCTGTGCTGTGGCAGGTGCGGCGGTGGAAAAGTTCCCTATCGCACTTTATCCGCCGACAGTAAAAGATATTGAAAAGCTTATGGGCAATATGTAGGGGCGAACAGCGTTCGCATACCCATATATTATAATAAGGTATAAACCAAAATTTCAGACAGGAGGAAAGGTTATGTCTTTTGATTTTGATGAACTTAAACACAAGGCAGGAAATATGCTTGAAAAGGGTAAGGAAAAAGCCCATGAAGCCGCCGAAAGTGAAAAGGGGCGGAAGATAAAGAGCAAAGCAGGAGAGCTGTTTGAAAAGGGCAAGGAAAAAGCCCATGAGTTCGCCGAGAGCGAAACGGGCAAAAAGGTAAAGAACAAGGCTGAAAAGCTCCTTGATAAAGGAATAGACAAAGCCGAAAATGTTTACGAAAAGCATAAGGAAAGAAAGGCTGAACAGAAAGAACAGCCTGAAGATAAGGAATAAACTAAATTTGGTAAGGAAAGTAAAATGAGCAGTTTTATTGAAATAAAGGATCTGCACTTTTCCTATGTGAACGACCTTGAAGAGCCACCTGTTAAAACGGAGGTGCTTAAAGGCATAAATCTGAACATAGAAAAAGGCGAGTTCGTGGCAGTGCTTGGTCATAACGGCTCAGGCAAATCTACACTTGCAAAGTGCATAAACGCTATAAATCTTCCTGAGTCGGGGGCTGTCTATGTGAACGGCATGGACACTTTGGACGAAAATAACCTCTTGCCTATAAGAGAAAAGGTAGGCATGGTATTCCAAAACCCTGATAACCAGATAGTTGCAACTATCGTGGAGGAGGACGTGGCTTTCGCCCTTGAAAATATGGGCGTCGAGCCGAATGAGATACGCAGGCGTGTTGACGAGGCTCTTAAAACCGTCGGTATGTATGAATACAGACTTCATGCACCCCATAAGCTTTCAGGCGGACAGAAACAGCGTGTGGCTATCGCTGGCATAATCGCAATGAAGCCTGATTGTATACTTCTTGACGAGCCTACCGCCATGCTCGATCCTCACGGCAGGGACGAGGTAATGAAAACTGTCAAAATGCTCAACGAGCAGGGCGTTACTATCGTGCTTATCACCCATTATATGGAGGAAGCCGCACAGGCACAGCGTGTTGTTGTAATAGACGGTGGCGAGGTCATAATGGATAACGTTCCGAAGAAGATATTCTCAAATGTGGAAACCATGAAAAATCTGGGACTTGACGTGCCGCAGGTGACAGAGCTTTGCTGGGAGCTTAAAAAGGCAGGCTATGACATCTCCACCGAGATAATCCACGAGGACGAGTGCGTTCAGAAGCTTTATGAAATGCTTAAATGATAGGGAGTAACAATGGCAGTAATTAAAACGGAAAACTTGACTTATGTTTACGGCGAGGGTACGCCCTTTCGCAAAACAGCCGTAGACAATGTTAATATAGAGATAAATGACGGCGAAATGGTGGGTATAATAGGACATACAGGCTCAGGCAAATCTACCCTTATCCAGCATTTCAACGGTCTTTTGAAGCCCACGAGCGGAAGCGTCTATATAGACGGAGAAAGGCTGTGGGACGATAAATCAAGACTTCGCCCTATAAGATTTAAGGTGGGTCTTGTGTTTCAGTATCCTGAGTATCAGCTCTTTGAGGAGACCTGTTATAAGGATATCGCATTCGGACCTAAGAATATGGGTATCAAGGAAGAGCAGATAGACAAGTATGTCAAAGAAGCCGCAAGAATGGTAGGACTAAGCCCTGAGATACTTGACAAATCGCCTTTTGAACTTTCAGGCGGACAGAAAAGGCGTGTGGCTATAGCAGGCGTTATGGCAATGAACCCAAAGGTGCTTATCCTTGACGAACCTGCTTCGGGTCTTGACCCTAAGGGCAGAGAACAGATACTTGGTCTTATAAGAGAGTATCATGAGCAGATGAAAAACACTGTTTTGCTGGTATCCCATTCTATGGAAGATATCGCAAAGAACGTTTCAAAGATACTCGTCATGAACGAATCGAAGCTTTTCTGCTATGATGATACAGTAAAGGTGTTCCACCGCGCTGAGGAGCTTGTGTCGATGGGACTTGCAGTGCCGCAGATAACAAGAGTTATAAACAGGCTCAAAGCCATGGGCATAGATATTAAGGACGATGTGTATACAGTTGGCTATGCGAAAAAGGTCATCCTTGAAATGCTGGAGCAGAAAAAGAATAAGTAAGCAGCGGACTGCCTTTGACCCATATGAGCAGAGAGCAGGACTGTGTAAGTTGAGATAGAAAATTGGAGGAATATACCTTGATAAAGGATATTACTATAGGACAGTATTTTCCCGGAAATTCTGTCATTCACCGAATGGACGCACGAATAAAGATAATAATGACGGCGGTTTTCATAGTAATGCTTTTCGCCGCAAACAGCGTGTGGGGACTTCTTGTGGGCATAGCTTTTACTATTCTCACTTTTATCATATCGAAAATACCCGGTAAACTAATGCTAAAAAGCTTGAAGCCTATCGTGCCGATAATAATATTCACGGCGATACTCAATCTGCTTTTTATCAGAACGGGCAAAGCCTATTTTGAATGGAAATTTCTCAAGATAACCGATGAAGGCGTTGACACGGCAGTGTTCATGATGATAAGGATAATCTGCCTTATTGTCGGCACTTCGCTTCTCACCTACACCACCTCGCCTATCGACCTGACAGACGCTATCGAAAGATTGCTTTCACCGCTGAAAAAGATAAAAGTGCCTGTCCATGAGCTTGCAATGATGATGACTATTGCCCTGAGATTTATCCCTACTCTTATCGAGGAAACAGACAAGATAATGTCAGCCCAGAAAGCAAGAGGAGCGGATATGGAAACAGGCTCGCTGATACAGAAAGCCAAAGCTCTCATCCCTGTGCTGATACCGCTTTTTGTGGCATCGTTCAGACACGCTGAGGAGCTTGCTCTCGCAATGGAGTGCCGCTGTTATCACGGTGGAGAGGGCAGAACAAGAATGAAACAGCTCCATATGAGCATAGTCGACCTCTACGGCTCGGTGTTCTGCGTGCTGTTCCTTGCAGGCGTTATCGTCATAAATATAGTCATATAGGAGGGGTATTATGAGCAGTGTTTTTAAAGATATGGACCAAGATGACAGACTTAACACTTTGGAAAGAAAAGTCAAGAAACTTGAGAGAAATGTAAATGGGGGAAGTAAAATGTCAGGCATTATAAAAGACCTTATCGGTATGGAATGTACCATTGACGGCGATGGCTATTATAATACAAGATGCACAGTTCTTGATGCAGACGACGAGTGGGTGAAGCTTATCATCCACGAAAAGAAAAGCGACAGCACCATGATAGTAAGACTTGACAATATAGATTCCATAACACTCGACTAAAGAAACGGGATATGCTCATGACAAATTTCAGGATAATACTTGCCTATAACGGCACAGCTTATCATGGGTGGCAAAGGCAGAACAACGCCCTTGCCGTTCAGCAGGTGCTTGAAGAAGCTATCCTCTCGCTGACGGGACAGACAGTCACAGTGAACGGCTGTTCACGAACAGATGCAGGAGTGCACGCAAGAAGATTTTGTGCAAGCTTTCTTATAGAGTCCACAATAACCTGCCGTGGCATAGTTTTCGGACTTAATTCAAAGCTGCCTGACGATATCTCAGTGCTGGAGTGCGAAAAAGTCCCCCTTGATTTTCACGCAAGATATATGTGCAACGGCAAGGAGTATGAGTATATTATACATAACAGCGAGATAAAAAATCCCTTTTATAAAGATACAGCCTACCGCAGTTGGTTTCCGATAGACGAAAAAAAGCTCGATAAAGCGGCACAGGATTTTGTGGGAACGCACGATTTCAAAGCCATGTGTTCCACCGATTGCACAAAGGAGAATACAGTTAGGACTATATTCTCTTTCCATGTAAGACGTGAGGGCGAGCTTGTGATATTCACAGTTTCGGGAGACGGCTTTCTGTACAATATGGTAAGGATAATGGTAGGCACGCTTATTTTTATAAATGAGGGCAAGATAGGAGAAACTCAAATACCCGATATACTTGCGTCAAAGGACAGAACAAGAGGCGGAAAGACCGTTCCGCCGCAGGGATTGTATCTTAACGAAGTGTATTATGATAAAGATAAAGGATCTGAACAAGGTGAATGATAAAAGATCAAAGAGCAGGCGGAGAAAGAAAAATCCGCCTACCAAAGAAGAAAAAACAATAAGAATAACCAAGCAGACGGATTTTGTTCAGCGTGACGAGTTTCACGGTGCAGAAGAGCCTATGCCGAACGTTACTTTCAGAGAGATAAAGCGTCAGAAAAAGGCGGCTCAGAAAGCGGCGGAACGTGAGCAGGAAGAACAGCTCCGAAAAGAAGCGGAAGAAGCCGAGGAGTCACGAAGCAGAATAGAGCTGACGAACACCGAGGATAAAGCCGAGGAGGAAAAGCCTGAAAAAGCTGATGAAAGCAAGATAACAGTATCAGGCGGTGAAAATAAAGAGCAGGCTTCAGAAAGCAAAGAGGAAAAATCCGAGCATAAAAGCAGAAAAGAGAAAAAGGCTGAGAAAGCCGAGAAAGCAGAGAGGTCTGACGAGGAGATATCCAACGTCACCGATATAAGGGCGGCAAGAAAGAAAGAAAAAAACAAAAAGCTTTATAAAAAGATAGCCGCCATAGCAGTGGTGGTCGCTTTTGGCGTGGGCGTTTACGCTTCAAGAGGAGTGTGGGTGCCGAAGCTTGAGGGCATTTTGGACAGACCTCATGCCACTATAGTAAACGACGGCAAAAAGCAAAGCGGAAATTTCCCGCTGACCTTTGATGAAAGCTCCGTTAACGTTATAAAACAGCTTTCCGACGGTATAGTTAGAGTTGACGACAGGAACATTGCTTTTTATGACGAGTCGGGCAATAAGATATCGGATAATTCTCACAACTTTGCAAACCCTGTTGTAAGAACATCCGGAAAGCGTGTGCTTGTTTACGATAACGGTGGAAATTCTTTCAGAGTGCTGAATAAAAAGGGCGAGTTGCTCTCAAAGGATATAGACCAGTCTATACTTTTGGCGGAGATAGCCCCTGACAGCACAGTTGCAGTGGTCACCCAGACTGAGAAATATGCCGCAGTGCTGACAGTTTATGACTCCTCGGGAGCAGAGATATATCAGTGGTCAAGCTCACGAAGAATACTTGATATAAGCTTTGATAAGGACGGAAGCGGCTGTTGTATCTCAACATTTTCAAGCAGTGGCGGAGCGTTACGCTCGGTCATCTATTATGTGACCTTTGACAGCACAGAGGAGAAGATGAAGAGCGAACAGCTTGAAACTCTCGCAGTTGCCGTTCAGCGAAACGATAACGGCGATTATTGGGTAGTGGGTGATACCTGCTTCTACAAGCTTGACAGCAATGGTAAAATACTTATGCAGTATGAATATCCTGAGGAGCTTTCAGACTATGCCCTGACAGATACCACTGCCGCAGTAGCATTCGATGGCATACAGCGTAAAACAGGAACTCTTGCGGTGTTCCGTTCGGACTCTGACGGAGATAAGCCTGACAGCGTTGTTTATACTCAAAGCGGCAAGCCTAAGAAAATGACCGCAGAGAACAAGAAGGTGATCCTTCTCGGCGAGGATAATATAGAAGCCTATGACAGTGCAGGAAATCTACTTGCAACAGCGGCAGTGTCCTCTGAGTATCTTGACTTTGTTTACCTCAACGACAGCGTTTATTTCCTAGGTCTGCATGAGATAAACAAGATAGCTTTCGAGACCTGACGAAAGGCAGGAAAATATGGCATATTTTTTTGACGGAGCAGTTATAATGATCCTTATCGTGACCGCTCTGACAGGATACTGTAAGGGCTTTGTGAGATATGTCATCACAATGCTCGGAACAGTGGCAGCCGTTCTTGTGGCTTTTCTTATAGCCAATATGTCGGCTGAAAATGTATATAACAAATATTTCAAAACGCAGCTTATAACGAGCCTTGAAAACGCTGCTGAACAGACGGATCTTTCAAAGCTTGTGAGCAATGAACTGAAAAACGAGGGCGTTGATATCGACCTTTCAGATGAGGAGATAAAAAACGTCCTGTCAGGGGCAGGCACTATTGCGGAGAACACCGAAAAGCTGCTTGTTTCAAAGGGAACAGACTTTGATACCGCTCAGCAAAAGGGCGAGGAGCTTTCAGAGTATATCCACAGCGTTATGCCCCAAAAGCTCAGCGAAAAGCTTGAGGGCAATAAGCTTGAAAAAAGTCTGTCTAAGGCGGTGAAGTTCACTGCCGAGCAGATAGACGAAGCCGTCAAGGCTCTCTCTGAGGGTGGCAGAACTGGTGCTGAGTATCTGGAAAAGAACATTTTCCGACCGATCGCCCTGACTTTTATAAGGCTTTGCGTGTTCATGACAGTGTATGTGCTTATGGAGATAGTCATAAGGCTTATACTGCGTCTGTCGGGAGTTTTTACCCGAATGGCAGGTCTGACAGCGGCAAACCGTTTCGCAGGCATGGCGCTTGGTCTTTGCAAAGGCGGTCTGTATCTGGTGTTGATAGCCTTTATGGTCTGCACTGTGATAAATGCCACCGAGAACAAGCTTCCAAAGTTCAACAGCGCTGTTTTTGAAAATACCTATCTGTTCAGTTACTTCTTTGATATTCTGTATAAATGATTACCGTAAGGTGTATCAGTAAGGAAAGGAGCAAATAAAAATGTTAATGTGTTCAAGATGTAAAAAGCGTCCTGCTGTGGTGTTCATCTCACAGATGAACGCCAAGGACCCTCAGCACAAGAAGAACGAGGGACTTTGCCTTGTTTGTGCCAAGGAGCTTGGAATTTCGCAGGTGGACGATTATATGAAAGCAATGGGCATCTCAGACGATGACCTTGAAGCAATGTCAAATCAGCTTATGGAGGCTTCCGACGGGGACGATTTTGAGCCGGGCGGAACGAACTTCCTGAGCAATCTTTTCGGCGGTGACGCAGCCAATCTTTTCAGCAACCTCGCAGGAGGTATGCCTAAAGCCACCGATGAGGGCGGAGAGAACAAGCCAAAGGATAAAAAGAAAAAGCTTAAATTTCTCAACAACTATTGCACAAATCTTACCCAGAAAGCAAGAGAGGGCAAGCTTGATAACGTTGTGGGAAGAGATAAGGAGATATCAAGAGTTATCCATATCCTGTCAAGACGTCAGAAGAACAACCCATGCCTTATAGGTGAACCTGGCGTTGGTAAAACAGCCATTGCCGAGGGTATCGCACAGAGGATAGTTGGCGGAGATGTGCCTTTCCATATCAAGGATAAGGAGCTTTACCTCCTCGACCTTACCGCACTTGTTGCAGGCACTCAGTTCAGAGGACAGTTCGAGAGCCGTTGCAAAGGTCTTGTGGAAGAGGTCAAAGAGCAGGGCAATGTTATCCTCTTTATAGACGAGGTGCATACCCTTGTTGGCACAGGCGACAATGAGGGAACGATGAACGCAGCTAATATCCTGAAACCGTCCCTTTCAAGAGGCGAGATACAGGTAATAGGCGCAACGACTTTCAAGGAGTACAGAAAGTATATCGAAAAGGACTCTGCACTTGAAAGACGTTTCCAGCCTGTAACAGTTTCCGAGCCGACAGTTGAGGACACTATCACGGTTCTTGAGGGCATAAAGCAGTATTACGAGAATTTCCATAGAGTAAAGATTTCAGACGATATGCTCAGAGAGTGTGCAGTGCTTTCTGAAAGATATATCAACGACAGATTTCTCCCTGACAAGGCGATAGATCTTCTTGACGAAGCCTGCGCCTGCACAAGTATCAGAACACCTGAAATAGAGGAGTTCGACGCACTTAACGAGGAGCTTAAAAAGCATGAAAAGCTCGTTGAGGACTACGAACAGAAGTCAGACCCTGACTATGAGATAATCGCAAAGGAAAAGGGCGAGATACTCAGGATCCAGAACAGACTCAAAGAGGTGGAAGAAACTCTTAAAAACGTTCAGGTCACAGAGGAAGATATCTCAAAGGTAATAGAGCTTTGGACAGGTATCCCTGCCAATAAGATAGCTCAGACCGAGTATGATAAGATAAAGCATCTTAAAGAAGCCCTTTCAAAGCGTGTTATCGGTCAGGACGAGGCAGTGGATAAGGTGGCAAAGGCAATAAAGCGTACAAGAGTTCAGCTTTCAAAACGTCGCAGACCGGCTTCATTTATTTTCGTCGGCCCAACAGGCGTTGGAAAAACAGAGCTTGTGAAAGTCCTTGGAGAAGAGCTTTTTGACGCCACCGAGCCGCTTATCAGAGTTGACATGACCGAGTATATGGAGAAGCACTCAGTATCAAAGCTTATCGGTTCGCCTCCGGGATATGTAGGCTTTGACGAAGCAGGTCAGCTTACCGAAAAGGTGCGCCGCAGGCCATATTCAGTGGTACTTTTTGACGAGATAGAAAAGGCTCACCCTGACGTTATGAACATACTTCTTCAGATACTTGACGAGGGACGTATCAATGATTCACAGGGCAGAAGCGTTTCATTTGAGAACACAGTTATCGTCATGACCTCAAATGCAGGTTCGACTGATAGAGATACAGGTGTGGGCTTCAATAAGACCGACAGTGATATCGCCAAGGATAAGGCAATGAAAGCACTGAGAGATTTCCTGAGACCTGAGTTCCTTGGAAGAATAGACGAGATAGTTGTGTTCAATCCGCTCACAGAGGAGAATTTCGCTGGCATAGCAGGTCTTATGCTGGATGAGATGAAGTCGCCGCTGGAGGAGAAACATATCAGCCTGAGATATACAGATGAAGCTCTGAAAACTATTGCACATAAGGCATACGGTCAGAAGCTTGGCGCAAGAGATATCCGCCGTGTCATAAGAAACGAGGTTGAGGATAAGATAGCCGAACTGCTTATAGACAAGGGCGAGGGAGCAGTGTCCGCCGTGGCAATATCCGCTGACAACGGAGAGATAAAGGTGGACGCACTTTAAAAGCCTAAAGTTATAAAATCAGGGTAAAAATTATAAAAAAATACTTGATTTTTATGACGGTATGTTATATAATAAAGGTAAGGTTGTTAGTTTTTTAACAACGTGAATTAAAAAATTAAATTGAGAGGTGTCTTTAAAATGGCAGGTTTAAACAAAGTTACTGTTGATGACATTAATGTAAAGGGCAAAAAGGTACTCGTAAGAGTTGACTTTAACGTTCCTCTTAAGGACGGCGTTATTACAAACGATAACAGAATAACAGCTGCTCTCCCAACTATCAAGAAGCTGGTAGCTGACGGAGGCAAGGTAGTTCTGTGTTCACATCTTGGCAAGCCAAAGAACGGCCCAGAGGCTAAGTTCTCACTTGCTCCTGCTGCTGCAAGACTTGCAGAGCTTCTTCCTGAAACAAAGGTAACATTCGCTGCTGACGATACAGTAGTTGGCGACAACGCTAAGAAGGCTGTTGCTGAAATGGCTGACGGTGATATCGTTGTTCTTGAGAACACAAGATTCAGAGGCGCAGAGGAAACAAAGAACGGCGAAGCTTTCGCTAAGGAACTTGCTGACCTCGTTGATGACGAAGTATTCGTAATGGACGCTTTCGGTTCAGCTCACAGAGCTCATGCTTCTACAGCTGGCGTTACAAAGTTCGTTAAGGAAACAGCAGTTGGTTACCTCATGCAGAAAGAAATCAACTATCTCGGAAATGCAGTTGAAACACCTGTTAGACCATTCGTTGCTATTCTCGGCGGCGCAAAGGTAGCAGATAAGCTCAACGTTATCTCAAACCTCCTCGAGAAGTGCGATACACTTATCATCGGTGGCGGTATGGCATATACATTCCTTAAGGCACAGGGCAAGGAAGTTGGTCTTTCCCTCGTTGACGATACAAAGATCGACTACTGCAAGGAAATGATGGCAAAGGCTGAAAAGCTTGGCAAGAAGCTTCTTCTCCCTATCGACACAACAGTTGCAGCAGGTTTCCCTGATCCAATCGACGCTCCTATCGATGTAGAAGTTGTTGATTCTGACAAGATCCCAGCTGACAAGGAAGGCCTTGATATCGGCACAAAGACACAGGCTCTCTTCGGCGAGGCTGTTAAGTCTGCAAAGACAGTTGTTTGGAACGGTCCTATGGGCGTGTTCGAGAACCCAACACTTGCAAAGGGCACTATCGCAGTTGCAAAGGCACTTGCTGAAACAGACGCTACAACTATCATCGGCGGCGGCGACTCAGCAGCAGCAGTTATCCAGCTCGGTTTTGCTGATAAGATGTCACACATCTCAACAGGCGGCGGAGCTTCTCTTGAATATCTCGAGGGCAAGGTTCTTCCGGGTATCGACGTTATTGCCGACAAGTAATTTATATATTTGCTCGACTTAAAAGCTGGGGCAGGCAGTCATTTGCCTGCCCCTTTTTAATTATGGGGGTATCAATGATTTACCGTGAACCTTTGGTTTTGACAGTATACTATTCACAAAGCAGTATTACTGCGGCATTTGTTTTTGCCTGTATATTGGCTGTTGCGTCGGCACTGGCGGCAGTTGGATTTGTAAAGATCGGCTGTAAGCGTTACGGAAATTCAGAAAGTTCCGATGATTGCAGTAAATATGTTAAAACGTTTGCTAAGGTAGTAGGGGAAAGCAGATCCGAATATGAGGATTTTTCCGAAAGCAGGGGAGCGTATACTTCCTATGTAAACCAGCTTGAAATCGAATATACAGATCAAAGCGGCATAGTTTACCGCAAATTTATCGAAAACATTCTTAACGACGGCTATGTAAATATATGTTATGGTGAGAATGATCCCGACGATTTTTACCTTTCGGATTATGCAGACGGTATCGCCGAAATTGAAAATGAATGCCGCGGCGAATTTGTTTACGGGATAAGCATGAGAATTTTTTTCGGAGCTTTTGCAGCGGTGTTTGCTGTAATCTCTATAATGACTTTCATACATACTTTTAATATGAAAACCTTCGAGGACAGCGGGTCGGAAAGCGGACATATTGTCATTATCTCGCCCGATTCCTCTGAAAGAAACGAGGTGACGGAATGAACGAATTAATGCTTTTAGCTGAAAATTTCAAGGTCAGTGTTTTGGCAGGCGTTAACCTTGGCTGGCAGGGAATCGGAGGGATAATTCTGTTCCTTACAGGAATAGGGCTGATATATTTCGGTATCAAGGCGCTTAAAGGCTATCGGTTTTTCCCGGATCAAGAACAGAATATTCCCGAAGAAGACCATTATGAGCCAATGCAGGCAAAGGCTTTGCAGAAGGTAAAAACAACAATGCCGTCTTTTAGCGGCGGTGAAGATCAGGTCTTTGTTGAATGGAAAATAGGTTATACTGTGAACGGAGAAAAGTATACCCAGATAGTTACAGACAACGGTTATAATAAAGGGGATATGATCGATATAAAGTATAATCCTGAGAATCCGCAGGAGTTTTATCTTGACGACGAAAAATCAAAGGTGGAAGTCACTGAGGAGGAAAAGGAAGCCGAGGAAAAAGAGGAGAAAACCCCTTTCGGCTATGCGGCTATCGCTATCGGTGTCCTGCTTGGCGTTTTCGGTGTCGTTATGCTTATAGACAAGCTGTAAAAAACAGATAAAATAAGTCCAAGCCTTTGTTAATTAGTTGACAAATACGAGTGAATGTTGTATAATAGACTTGGAAAACTAGCAGGAGCAGTTTTTCTGTTCCCTATAAAAAATAAAGGAGTTTTTTATCATGAAAAAAGCTGTAAGAAAAGCAATTATTGCAGGAAACTGGAAAATGAACAAGACAAGACCTGAGGCTAAGGAGCTTCTCGAAGCTATCAAGCCATTGGTTGCAAACGCTGAGGGCAAGGTAGAAGTTATCGCTTGCGTACCTTTCACAAACCTTGAAACTGCTATCAACGCAACAGCAGGTTCAAACGTAAAGATCGGTGCAGAGAACGTTCACTTTGAGAAGAGCGGTGCTTTCACAGGCGAGATCTCAGCAGATATGCTCGTTGAGCTTGGCGTTGAGTACGTTGTTATCGGTCACTCTGAGAGAAGACAGTATTTCGGTGAAACAGACGAAACAGTAAACAAGAGAACAAAGGCAGCTCTCGCAGCTGGTCTTAAGCCTATCGTTTGCGTTGGCGAGCTTCTTTGGGAGCGTGAGTGCAACATCACAGAGGAAGTTATCGCAAGACAGGTAAAGCTTGATTTCTTCGGCGTATCAGCAGATGACGTTAAGAAGTCCGTTATCGCTTACGAGCCAGTTTGGGCTATCGGCACAGGCAAGACAGCTACAGCAGATCAGGCAGAGGAAGTTTGCGCATTCATCAGAGCAACACTTGCTAAGATCTATGACGAGGCTACAGCAGAGGCAGTTACAATTCAGTACGGCGGCTCAATGAACGCTAAGAACTGCGCAGAGCTTCTTTCTAAGGAGAACGTAGACGGCGGTCTTATCGGCGGCGCTTCACTGAAGGCTGCTGACTTCAATACTATCGTTCAGGCAGCTGTTGAGGGCTAATTAACAGACGGATATCTAGGGGCAAAATATCATTCGTCACAAGAACAAACAAATAAAAAGTTCCGCAGGGGACGGCTGCGGCTGTCCTCTGCTTTTTTTGAACAGGGGGACGCAACTGTGAAAAAAATAATATTTGCATCATTAGTATTATCCATGTGTATGTCATTTGCAGCCTGTGTAAGCGTTGACGAAAGCAGCGCACCAGCGGCAGAAAGCTCTCAGACAACATCTGAGGCTCAGCTTGAAAATGTAACTATCAAAATGGACTCTAGTAAGCTCCTTAGCGGCGTTGAGTTCACAGATAGCGAGCTTCTCGACAAAACCGCAGAGTTCCGCACGAAAGTCATGGAAAACGCAGAAGAAAAAGAGCCGGATTCAAAGGAGTACGTTGTTGGCGGCGATTGGCTGGATATAAAATGTTCAGCAGGTCCAGCTATCTACTATGAGTCAGGAGAGAGTAACTATGTCCGTATCGGCGCAAAGACCTATTACACAAGCGACGATACCGCCAAGGAATTTAAGGAATATGTCCTGAGCTTCCTTGAAAATGGCGGTTATTGGGGATAATACGAATATAAATGATGTTGAAAGGACTAAGAAATATGTCAAAGAAACCCATAGCACTTATCATTATGGACGGCTTCGGCTATAATCACAAGGATTACGGCAACGCTATCAGAGCTGCCAAAACACCTAATATCGACAGACTTCTTGCCAACTATCCGCACACTCTTATCGGTGCAAGCGGCATGGACGTTGGACTTCCTGAGGGACAAATGGGTAACTCAGAGGTAGGCCATACAAATATCGGTGCAGGAAGAATAGTTTATCAGGAGCTTACAAGAATTACAAAGTCTATCAAGGACGGCGAATTCTTCTCAAACGAAGCTTTCACAGCAGCCGTTGAGAACTGCAAGAAGAATGACAGCGCACTCCACCTGTTCGGACTTCTTTCAAACGGCGGCGTTCACTCACATAATTCACACCTCTATGGTCTTTTGGAGCTTGCTAAGAAAGCAGGTCTTACAAAGGTTTATGTTCATTGCTTTATGGACGGCAGAGATGTTCCTCCTACAAGCGGTGTTGACTTCGTAGCTGAGCTTGAAGAAAAGCTCAAGGAAATTGGTGTCGGCAAGATAGCAACAGTAATGGGACGTTACTATGCAATGGACAGAGATAACCGTTGGGAGCGTGTAGGCAAGGCTTATGACGCAATGGTATACGGCGAGGGCAATAAGGCTGATAACGCAGTTGACGCTATCAAGGCTTCCTATGCCGCTGACGTTACAGACGAGTTCGTTGTTCCTACAGTTATCGATGAGAACGGCAAGATATCCGCAAACGACAGCGTTATCTTCTTCAACTTCCGTCCTGACAGAGCAAGAGAGATAACAAGAACTCTCGTTGACGATGATTTCACAGGCTTTGAGAGAAGAAATGGCAGATTTCCACTTTACTATGTCTGCATGACACAGTATGACGCAACAATGCCAAACGTTGACGTTGCATTCAAGCCAGCAAGCCTTGAAAATACTTTCGGCGAGTATATCGCAAAGAAGGGTCTTTCACAGCTTAGAATCGCTGAAACAGAGAAGTATGCTCACGTTACATTCTTCTTTAACGGCGGCGTAGAAGCTCCTTTCGAGAACGAGGACAGAGCCCTCATCAATTCACCAAAGGTAGCAACTTATGACCTCCAGCCTGAAATGAGCGCATATCTTGTTTGTGACGAAGTTCTCAAGAGAATTGAGTCTGATAAGTATGACGCAATTATCCTCAACTATGCAAACTGCGACATGGTAGGTCACACAGGCGTGTTTGATGCAGCCGTAGCAGCAGTAGAAGCAGTTGACGAGTGCGTAGGCAAAACGGTTGACGCAGTTCTTGCAAAGGGCGGCATAGCGCTTATCACAGCAGACCACGGCAACGCAGATAAGATGATGGAAGAGGACGGCTCTCCGTTCACAGCCCACACAACAAACCTTGTACCTCTTATTATCGCAGGCGCAGGCAATGTTCTTATCAGAGAGGGCGGCGTGCTTGCTGATCTTTCACCAACAATGCTCAAACTCATGGGTCTGGAGCAGCCAAAGGAAATGACAGGTAAGTCTATCATCAAGGACTAATTTCCATAAAATAATCAAGGCAGTACCGAGAAAATCGGCACTGCCTTTTTTGTATTCCATCTATTCACTTGCTCTGTATATTGCCCAAACCCTATTTCAGCGGGTCAAGCCCTTTAGCCATTATGCAGTAGGTACTGCCGTATGGGTTCGGTATGGGTGGCATTCTGCTCACATGGAACTCTTTCGGCAAACCACGGCTGTCACATGGAAAACTCATGGTCACACAAGTGCCTTTGCCGATCTCGCTGCGATAACTCAGCTCACCGTCAAAACGGTCGCAAAAGCATTTTGCCAGTGCAAGCCCCAACGCCTCGCTGCTACTGTATTTCTGGAATGTGCCAAAGGGCGTGATAGCCGCCTGCCATACATCGTCTGTCATGCCGTTGCCGTTATCACTTACTGACAGTATTATCCTGTCGTCCTCGGTTTTTAGGATAAGCTCCACCTGCCGTTGTTCCTTGTCATTGTACATATATGCGTTCACAAGCAGATTTACAAGCACATTTTTTATAAGGCTTTTGTTTGTTTCAAAATAAATGCACGGGTCAATGGAGTATCTGAAAATACAGCCGTCCTCCTCAAGCAAATTGCCTTCTTCGTCGCACACCTCACCACATATGTCTGATAGGCTCTGATATTCAGTTGTGAAATTGCCACTGAAATATTTTGCAAGTTCTGTCATGTTCACCGTTGCGGAAAATGTCTTCAGTATACGAAGCCTTGCCTCATGGTCAAAATGCTCATATTCAGTGCCGGCTTTTGAAGAAAAGGATTCCTTTTGGCTGTCAAGCATCGCTAACATTTTAGAAAGCTCCATCCTTATGTTGCCAAGAAAATTCGATTTGAAACGTAAATACCCAGACTTGTCCGAAAGACGTTCTATGTCCATGCAGGAGTAATAGTGTATGAGATAATTCGTTATAATGCCATTATCTCTCAGTGGTTCAAACCGCATTGCCGCCGAGTCTGCAAACCTGCCCTTATATTCAAAGGTAGCTGTCTTTTCAACAGGCAGAATGAAAGCGTTTTCCGGAGTATCGCATAAAGCAGAAATATCTATAACATCAGGCAGATCGCCATGATTTTTCCAAATGACATTAAGCTCAGCGTCAGTGAGGATAATGTTTTCCTCAGACTGAGCGTATATCTCTTTCACAGAAGATGTCAGTTCCACTATGTTAGCCTGCCTTTCATAAAGATCTCATGTAAATATTATAACCTAAACTGTCGGGGTAGTCAATAAAAAATCATCAATATTTGATCACATTTTAAAGAATTTAGCAGTGCTTTGACGAATCAGGACGCAGGTGGCTTTGCGGTATTGCCTTAAAGAAAAAAAGTTCTAAGTTTTTTGTAAAAACACTTGCAATGTATAGAAAAATGTAGTATAATAAGTACAGAAAAATTTTTAGGAGGTAAATTAATTATGGCAGTTAAAGTCGCAATTAATGGTTTTGGACGTATTGGACGTCTTGCATTCAGACAGATGTTTGGCGCAGAGGGCTACGAGGTAGTTGCAATCAACGACCTGACAAAGCCTTCAATGCTCGCTGATCTTCTTAAGTATGATACAGCTCAGGGCGGTTACTGTGGTAAGATCGGTGAGAATCTCCACACAGTATCAGCTGACGATGAGGCTAATACTATCACTGTTGACGGCAAGACTCTTCAGATTTATGCAGAAAAGGACGCTAAGGATTGTCCTTGGGGCAAGCTTGGTGTAGACGTAGTTCTCGAGTGCACAGGCTTCTATACATCAAAGGCTAAGAGCCAGGCTCACCTCGATGCTGGCGCTAAGAAGGTAGTTATCTCAGCTCCTGCTGGTAACGACCTTAAGACTATCGTTTACTCAGTAAACGAGAAGACACTTACAGCTGACGATACAATCATTTCAGCTGCATCTTGCACAACAAACTGTCTTGCTCCTATGGCTAATGCTCTTAACAAGTATGCTCCTATCCAGAGCGGTATCATGAGCACTATCCATGCTTACACAGGCGACCAGATGATTCTTGACGGTCCTCACAGAAAGGGTGACCTGAGAAGAGCAAGAGCTGGTGCTGCAAACATCGTTCCTAACTCAACAGGTGCTGCAAAGGCTATCGGCCTTGTAATCCCAGAGCTTAACGGCAAGCTCATCGGTTCTGCACAGAGAGTTCCAGTTCCAACTGGTTCAACAACAATCCTTACAGCAGTTGTAAAGGGTGCTGACGTAACAGTTGAAGGCATCAACGCTGCTATGAAGGCTGCATCTTCTGAGTCATTTGGCTACAACGAGGATCCAATCGTTTCTTCTGACGTTATCGGCATGAGATTTGGTTCACTCTTCGATGCTACTCAGACAATGGTATCTAAGATCGCTGATGACCTCTATGAGGTACAGGTAGTTTCTTGGTACGACAACGAGAACTCTTACACATCACAGATGGTAAGAACAATCAAGTACTTTGCTGAGCTTGCATAATCTGCACAGCCAAAACTAAATTGCTTACTAAAGACCGCTTCATCATGAGGCGGTCTTTTTTTGCGTATGTATACAACAAAGGTGAGTAAAAACTGTCGAACACTGTTCGTCCATACGATTTATATTACACAAATGTAGGGGAGCAACTCAATTTTTGCTTTGCAAAAATACGACGTCCCGTATACTATGAACGATAAATCAGCCAAATAAAAAAGGACGAACCCCAAGCTCGTCCTTTTTTCGTTCATGTCAGAAACCACGTCCTCCGCCATGATCTCTGCCAAAGCTCATTCCCTTGGAATTAGAAGTAACAATGCCGTCAATAGTCACGGTTTCCGATTGCGACCCTGCCGTAATGGTGTAGGTTTCGCCTTCCTTTAGGTCAGCGCTTGTGAATACAACGCTCTGCCAAGTCTTTGTAGGGGTAAAGCTTAAGATCTCCTTGCCGTCACTGTCAGTGATAGTCAGTTTTTCGTTTGCTGAAACTGTCGAACCAAGATCGTGCAGAACACTGTATTGTGTGGAGTTGTCACCGAAGCCTTCTTCCATTCCAACTGCACCACAGGCGATGAGCGTTCCCCCTGTTACAGTTGCAGTGCCGTTGTAGTCAAGTGCACCGTTGCCACCGTTAGTAGGTCCGCAAACGCAAACTGTACCGCCTGTCATAGTGAAGTTGCCATTTGAGTCAAGTCCGTCGCCTTCAGCGTCAATGGTTACAGTTCCTCTGTTGATGTTAAGTTCAACGCCGTCCTGTGACGAGAATTGGTCAGCACCCATTCTGTCTGTTGATCCTGTGTCGCTTCCGCCTGCGCAGTTTATTCCGTCATCGCTTGCTGCCACTGATATGGTGCCACCGTCTATTGTCACGATAGATCCCTCGATACCCTCGTAGCTCTTTGTGATGTCTACAGTGCCGTCGGATATGGTCAGATTTCCGTTAGCGTGCATTCCGTTGTCACCTGACGCCGCAGAAATATTTCCTCCTGTTACCACAATGTTTCCATTGCTGTGTACTGAATCGTCTGCCGAATCTATCTTGAACTCGCCACCGCTTATGTTCACCTCGTTGCCTGCCTTTAAAGCCTTTGCAGATGTTGAAGTGCTGTCCGTTGTATCTGTGCTGTCAGCCGTAGGCATTGCAGGCGGGTCGTCTCCCATGCCGTTTCCGTTATCGTCAGGTCTGCCCATTCCGTTCGGACCACCACCACCGTTGCCCATGTTGTTCTGCCAATTTCTGTTTGGCGAGCCGTCAGACTTCATAGAAGCGTTTGCACTTCCACCGCCTGTTGTGACGTCAAAGCTTCCGCCCTCGATAGAAAGCACAGTTTCCGCCTCGAATGCGTCATTGTTTGCGACTAATGTGAAGCTTCCCCCTGTCACGCTTATAAAGCCTTTGTCAGAAGCCTCTGTGTTAGTGGATTTTATGCCGTTCGTGCCTGCGGAAATGTTGAATGTTCCGCCAGATATCTTAACGCTGTCCTTGCCTTCCATAGCGGTTGAAGCCGAGGTCACATTGATATTGCCGTCAGTGATAACAAGATCGTCCTTTGAAACTATGCCGTGCTTGTAGTTTGCATTCACAGTAAGTGTACCGCTGCCGTTTATAGTAAGGTCGGCTTTGGAGAAAATAGCTCCGTCCGTGTTGCTGTCATCTTCTCCTAAAGAGTAGTTTGCACTGTCCGTCAAAACGTTCTCCGTGCCGTCCTCCAGCACGATATAAACTTTTTTAGCTTTGCTCACAAGCAGGGGAGCGTTGTCAGCACAAGTTATGTCAACTCCATTGAAAATAAGCTTTATTTCAGCCGTCTTGTCCGCTGAAACGATTATTCTGCCGTTGGTCGCCGTACCTGAAAGAATGTAAGTGCCTGCCTGCGAAATGGTAACAGTTTCCCCTTCTGAGGTCGCACCCTCACCGTCTATAGCCGCACTGCCATCAGCAAATGTAATCCCTACTGAGCTTTCCTCATCATATCCAACGTCAATGTCCTCTGCCGCAATGCTTGCGTCAATGTCAGACTTTGCCGCCTGAGAAACACTGCTTGTGGTCTGTGAAGAACTTGCACTCTCTGAACAGCCTGAAAAAGCTGTGACCGTGATAAAAAATGCCGCCGTGATAGCTGCCAGCTTTTTAGTGTCCGAAATTTTCATGAAAACTACCCCCTTGTATGGTAAAAAAGGTTGAAAAAAGCCGCACAAGACCGCTTTAGCCTTGTGCGGTTTTGCTTATGGATACTTTTGTTATTTTGTCAGAATGATTGTTCCTCAATGTCTGCTGCCACTGCACACATTATCTCAAGGTTGCCATTTCTGCATCTAAGTTCGTCAATAAGCTTCTTTTCGTTAGCGTCACCCTTTAGCTCTATGCGATATCTCAGCTTGAAAAGGCTTCCCATATTTGTGGTCTTTACCGAAACAAGTTCACATTCTGAAAGATACTTTTCAAATATATCGTCAAATACCTCAGTGTAATCAAGGCTTTCAGGGATAGTGATACTAAGATCCTTGTGACCCGACTTCTTTTTGCCAATAGGCAGAAGCGTGTAAATAATGTTCAGCAGGCTCACGCACACAGCAAGCATAAGAGCCAACGCAAGGTGGTTCGTGCCCGTTGCAAGACCTACTGCCATTGAAAGGAATATAGCGCATATGTCCATGGCACTTCCCGGTACAGAACGGAATCTTACCAAGCTGAATGCACCCATAACAGCCACGCCAGTACCGATGTTTCCGTTTACAAGCATTATCACTACCTGTACTATCACAGGCAGTAAAGCCAGCGTCATCATAAAGCTCTTTGTCTTTTTCTGCTTGAAGTTGAATGCAAATGCGATTATAAGACCAAGCACCAACGAAGCCGCAGTGCAGAAAATAAATTCGTTTGTAGTTATCGCCGCCACGGTCGTTTCAGTGGTGGTCACAGTAGTAGCCGCAAGAGTAGTTGAATTAAGCACAGCTTATCACCTTACCTTTATGTATTTTTTCAGAAAATTCGTTAAGATACGCAGTTCCGTATTTTGAGAATGACGCAGGATATATCTCCAGTTCATCAAGTATAGCCGATAACCAAAGTGGCATAGCGTTCGGTATCTTTATTTCCATTACCCTCACGCCGGCAGGCAGAAGCTCTTTTCCCCAAATGCCCTTGTCAAGCTCCTTTTGCTCCTCACGGTAAAGAATGTGCGTGTCAAAGGTCAGCCTAAGGGACGGATCTTCTGCACCGCAGTAAGCAAGCCTGTCATAGCTAAGATACATTGCAGGAGCAATGCCCACATAGAATTTGAGAAAATATTTCAGCTCGTTCTCTATCTGCGGATTATCATGAGGTACCTCTTTGCCTGTAAAGAAATCACGGGTCTGTGCAAGGGTCATTTCAATACGCCTCTTGTAGACCACACCCTTGTATTTCTTTTTAAGCTCCACAAAGACCATGTCTTCATCATTAGGTACGCCGTAGCTCCTCACTCTCAGCTTTTCCTTGTAAACAGGCTTTTCAATGGAGTTTCTCACAAGCTGATGACTTGGTGTGTCATAATATATGTTGCAGATAGTGCTTTTGTAATATCTGTCTTTGACAAAATGCCCATCGAGCTTTTTTATAAGCTTTTCATAAGTCGGTTCATCAACGATATATTTTTTCTCTATCCGTCTGAACACTTCCTGATTGCCATTCATATCCACGCCTCTTTTCGTGATTTTTTCGTATGCTTCGTGTAAACTTTCCTTTGATTAAAAGTATATATGAATAACTTTAAATATAGCTAAACCTTATATGTATTTTGTGTGAATGTTTATGATTATTGCAAAATACCTTATATTTACATACAAAAAACGGGTGAACTTCTGTCCACCCGTGGAAATTATTTTGTACTATATTATTCCGCAATAGCCTTGTGGAAGATCTTCTTACCCTTTTTGATAACAACAGGCTCAGAGAGATCAACAAGACCCTTAGGGTCAGTGAACTTCTCGCCATTCACCGCAATGCCGTTCTGTGTAACAAGACGTCTAGCCTCGCCGTTTGAAGGGCAAAGTCCGCACTTAACAAGAAGCGTAAGAATACCTATCTTGCCGTCAGTCAGATCAGCCGCCGCAATAGTCGTGCTAGGCATATCATCGCTGTTTCCACCGCCTGCAAAAATAGCCTTTGCCGCAGCGTCAGCCTTGTCAGCCTCCTCCTTGCCGTGAACAAGCTTTGTAAGCTCGTAAGCCAAAAGCTCCTTAGCCTTGTTGTATTCAGCACCCTCCATGTGCTTCTCCATTTCCTCTATCTCCTCGATAGGAACGAATGTGAGCATCTTCAGGCACTTGATAACGTCAGCGTCACCAACGTTTCTCCAGTACTGATAGAACTCGTATGGAGAAGTTTTTTCAGGGTCGAGCCATACAGCGCCCTTTTCTGTCTTGCCCATTTTCTTGCCCTCAGAGTTGAGCAGGAGAGTGATAGTCATTGCATAAGCGTCCTTGCCAAGCTTCTTTCTGATAAGCTCAGTACCGCCCAGCATATTAGCCCACTGATCGTCACCGCCGAACTGCATATTGCAGCCGTAATCCTGGAAAAGTCTGTAGAAGTCGTAGGACTGCATTATCATGTAGTTAAATTCAAGGAAAGTAAGACCTCTTTCCATTCTCTGCTTGTAGCACTCGAATGTAAGCATCTTGTTTACAGAGAAGCAAGCGCCAACGTCACGAAGCACGTCGATGTAGTTAAGGTCCATGAGCCAGTCAGCGTTGTTTACCACAAGAGCCTTGCCGTCAGAGAAATCAATGAAACGGCTCATCTGCTTTTTAAAGCAAGCAACGTTGTGCTCGATAGTTTCCTTTGTGAGCATCTTTCTCATGTCAGACTTGCCCGAAGGGTCGCCTATCATGCCTGTTCCGCCGCCCAGCAGAGCGATAGGCTTGTTGCCTGCCATTTGCAAACGTTTCATAAGGCAAAGTGCCATAAAGTGACCAACGTGGAGTGAATCAGCGGTCGGGTCAAAGCCAATGTAGAAAGTTGCCTTACCAGCGTTGATAAGCTCCTTTATCTCCTCCTCATCAGTAAGCTGAGCGAGAAGACCTCTTCTTTTCAGTTCTTCAAATACTGTCATTTTTTATACCTCCGTATTATTTTGCGGTACATAAATAAAAAATCCTCTGACAGAATATCTGTCAGAGGACGAATTATCGTGGTACCACCTCAGTTTATCGGGGAAACTCCCGACCTTACAGGCTCAGCAGAAAGCGAAGCCATAGCACGATAACGTGTGCAAACCGTTTCGCCTTACGCAAAAGCTTTCTCAGCGAACAGCTCAGGAATGTATTCACACTTTGTAGAAATGCTTTCTCGCACCGACCGAAAGCTCTCTGAAATTTCGCAAAAGGCTACTTATTTCCGTCATAGCATTTAAACCTATTGATATGACTATAGCACACTTTCACCCTTTTGTCAACCCCCTTTTTGTTAGAAGTGAGGAATGAGGAGTGAGGGATGAGGAATGAAGTTATCGCCTGCGGCGATGATTATTGTAGGGGACGACGCCCTCGGCGTCCCGCTCGGAGGTGCGAGGCTTGAATTTTCACAAACTATGCCGGCGTATAAAGACGGGCGACCTTTTTGCCCCTGCATTATCCCCCACTTTTTTAAAGAATTAACTTATTCGTCTACAAATGTACAAAAACATATGATATAATAAAATTTATATGATTTTATTTAGTTGGGAGATAGAAAAATGCTGAAGCTTTTTAGGTATCTGAAAAACTATAAAAAAGAAAGCATAATCGGTCCGCTGTTCAAGCTTATCGAAGCCTGCTTCGAGCTTGCAGTGCCGCTTGTTATGGCTAATATCATTGACGTGGGTATAAAAAATCAAGATAAGCCCTATATCTATAAAATGGGTGGCGTGCTTGTCCTCCTCGCCTTCTGTGGTCTGGCTTGTTCGCTGACTGCTCAGTATTTTGCTGCAAAAGCGTCCCTGGGCTTTGGAACAGCCCTCCGACGTGACCTTTTCAAGCATATCAATTCACTGTCCTATGCGGAAATAGACAGCGTTGGAAGCCATACCCTCGTCACAAGAATGACAGCGGATATCAATACCGCACAGCAGGGCGTGAATATCCTCCTTCGTCTGTTTCTTCGTTCGCCTTTTATCGTTTTAGGCTCAATCATAATGGCATTCTCTATCTCAGTGAAGCTTACCCTTATCTTCCTGATAATCGCACCTTGCCTTGCCTATGTCATCTACCTTATAATGCACATCACTATCCCACAGTATAAGAATATCCAGAAAAAGCTTGATAAAACTAACCTTATGACAAGCGAAACTCTCACAGGCGCAAGAGTTATCAGAGCATTTTCCCGTCAGAAAGACGAGGAAAAAGAGTTCGCTGATAATACCGAGGAGCTTAAACGTCAGCAGATTATCGCAGGAAGAATTTCCGCTCTTATGAACCCTGCCACCTATGTTATCGTAAACTTTGCTATCATCGCTATCATTTGGTTTGGCGGCAAAACGGTTTATACAGGCTTTATCTCACAGGGCGAAGTGATAGCCCTTGTAAACTATATGAACCAGATACTCTTAGCACTCCTTGCTATGGCGATACTCGTTACAAATATCACCAAAATGCAGGCTTCCGCTATCAGAATAAATGACGTTTTCGCCGTGGAGCCAAGTGTATCCGATAAGGATAATAAGCCTGTCACAACTGACGATAACGCTCCATGCGTTGAGTTTAGAAACTGCTTCTTCTCATACGCATCAGCCGAAGCCGATTCCCTTTCGGACATAAGCTTCAAAGCCATGAAAGGCGAAACTATCGGTATAATCGGAGGTACAGGCTCAGGTAAGACCTCTCTTATCAACCTTATACCAAGATTTTATGACGTCCGTCAGGGCGAAGTCCTTGTTGACGGCGTTGACGTAAAAGAGTACCCATTCTCACAGCTCAGAGGTATGATAGGCATTGTTCCTCAGAAAGCTGTACTTTTCAAAGGAACAATAAGACACAATATGCAGTGGCGTGATAAAAACGCCACGGACGAGGATATCTGGAACGCTCTTGATATCGCTCAGGCAAAAGACTTTGTAGAGAAAAAGCCTGATAAGCTTGACGAAATGATCTTGCAGGAGGGCAAAAACCTCTCAGGCGGTCAGCGTCAAAGACTTACCATTGCAAGAGCATTGGTTGGTGATCCTGAGATACTCATTCTCGATGACTCAGCCTCCGCCCTTGACCTTGCCACAGACGCAAGGCTCAGAAAAGCTATCCACGAAAAAACAAGCGGCATGACCGTTTTCATAGTTTCACAGAGGATCTCATCTATAAAAAGTGCCGATAAGATAATCGTTCTTGACGATGGCAAAATAGCAGGTATCGGCACTCATTCAGAGCTTTATAACGGCTGCGAGGTATATAAAGAAATATGCCTTTCACAGCTTTCAGAAAAGGAGGCGCAGGCAAATGGCTAAGCAAAGCACAAAAAATAAGCTTGATACCTCAGCCCTCAGACCGCTTCTCAAATACGCAAAACCGCATATGTGGCTGTTCGTCCTGTCTATGGTCTTTGCGGTCATAGCAGTTGCCACCACACTTTATGCACCAATCCTCGTCGGCAACGCCGTTGACCTTATCGTAGAAATGGGCTTTGTTGATTTTGACGGCATCATTAATATAATAATAAAGCTTGGCGTAACAGTCACCGTAACAGGCATTGCCCAGTGGCTCATGTCACTTTGTACAAATAAGATAACCTATTGCGTGGTAAGAGATATCCGAAACGATGCTTTCGCAAAGCTCCAAAAGCTACCACTTTCTTATATCGACTCCCACCCTCACGGTGATATAATCAGCCGTATAATCTCCGACTTGGAGCAGGTGTCAGACGGACTTCTCATGGGCTTTTCACAGCTCTTTACAGGCGTATGTACAATTTTTGGTACACTTGGCTTCATGCTCTCCATAAACGTGAAAATAACCCTTATCGTGGTTATCCTAACTCCGCTTTCCCTATTTGTCGCAAGATTTATCGCCAAGAACACATTCAAGCTTTTCCACCAGCAATCAGTTGCAAGAGGCGACATGACCAGCCTTGTTGAGGAAATGACAGGCAATCAGAAGGTAGTAACAGCATTCGGCTATCAGGAAGAAGCTGAGGAGCAGTTTGAAGAAGTGAACCTGAAACTCCAAAAAGTTGGACTTAACGCCACATTCTTCTCCTCACTCACCAACCCTTGTACACGTTTTGTAAACAACCTTGTCTACATGGCTGTCGGTATCGTAGGCGCATTCTCCGTAATAAAAGGCGTGGGCTTCACAGTTGGTAACCTTAGCTGTTTCCTCACCTATGCAAATCAGTATACAAAACCGTTCAATGAAATATCAGGCGTTATCACCGAGCTTCAAAGTGCATTCGCTTCTGCAAAGCGTGTCTTTGAGGTCATAGACGAAACAGAGGAGATACCTGACAGCTCTAACGCTACTGTCCTTACCTCCGTTGACGGCACATTAGACGTTGACAACGTGTCATTTAGCTATGTGCCTGATGTGAAGCTTATCGAGAATTTTAACCTCCATGTAAAGAGCGGTCAGCGTACAGCTATCGTAGGACCAACAGGCTGTGGCAAGACCACCATGATAAACCTCCTTATGAGGTTCTATGACACCGACAGCGGCGAGATACGCATAAGCGGCGAGCCTATAAAGGATTGTACCCGTGACTCCATGAGAAGTATGTACGGCATGGTCTTGCAGGAAACGTGGCTGAAAACAGGCACCATAAGAGAGAACCTCTGCTACGGCAAGCCTGACGCCACCGAGGAAGAAATGATAGCCGCCGCCAAGTCAGCCCATTGTCACGGCTTTATAAAACGTCTGCCAAAGGGCTATGATACCGTTATTTCAGACAGCTACAGCACTATCTCCGCAGGACAGAAACAGCTTCTCTGTATCGCACGAGTAATGCTCTCACTGCCGCCAATGCTCATTCTGGACGAAGCTACATCGTCTATAGATACCCGTACGGAGATATTGGTACAGCGTGCCTTTGAGAAAATGATGCAGGGCAGAACGAGCTTTATAATCGCCCATAGACTTTCTACTATCAAGAACGCAGATACTATCATAGTAATGGATTCGGGACACATAGTAGAGCAGGGAAGTCATGATGAGCTTATGGCAAAGAACGGCTTCTATGCCGATCTCTATAACTCACAGTTTGCTGTGACCTGATCCCAGCGTTTGTTTATAAAAAAACCTGATGTAGGGGCGGCCTTTGGTCGCCCTTTTGTATTTTGCCCTATTTTTTTATCCCGTCCGTCTTTTGGATCCCTCCATTACCCCAGCCTTATTTTTATCATAAAAATTATTGACTTTTATCTTAAAATTGTTGTATAATGTTATATATTTCACGGGATATACACAATCGTGTTTTATAATGTATAGTAACGAAAACCTAAGGAGTGCCTATGTTCGGATATGTCCGCCCTTTCAAACCCTATATGCGAATGTTTGAATACGATATCTATAAAGCTGTCTACTGCGGACTCTGTAAGGATATGGGCAGGCGCTATGGCTTTGTGACACGTTTTACCTTAAGCTACGATTTCGCATTTCTCTCCCTTATGGATCTCTCTGTGAGGGGAGTGAAGCTTGACGCAGAAAAGCAACGCTGTATCGCACACCCTTTCAAAAAAACAATGTGTGCAAAATGTACTTGCGACTTGAAATATACGTCCTCAGCCGCCGTGATACTCACATATCATAAGCTCCGTGACGATATAGCCGATAAAGGGCTAAAAGGCAAGCTTGCCGCATTTGCACTTTTGCCTTTTTTCAAAAAGCCCTATAAGAAAGCGGCTCGCCTTTATCCGGATCTTGCCCCTGCCGTTGAAAACGCAATGGAATTGCAAAATAAAATAGAGCGTGAAAAAACAGCAGGCATCGACCTTGCCTGCGAGCCTACCGCACTTATGATGCAAGCAGTCGCAGGCGGACTTACAAGCAAGCATGACCAACGCCGACCGCTCCTTGAACGATTCGGCTACCTCCTCGGCAGATTTATCTATATCTGCGACGCTCTTGACGATCTGCCCGACGACCACGAGAGTGAAAGCTACAATCCGCTCCTTGCAAAATTTCCAACCACCGAGGGCATAAATGCGGACTATCTCAAAAAAGTTCACGCCTTTTGTGATGACAGCATAAACTTCACCCTGGGTGAAATGGCAGATATCTATGTGAAGCTCGATCTTAAAAGATATCGTGATATACTTGATAATATCGTGTATCTTGGACTTAAAAATGTCTATACTCAAATAAGAAGCGGAAAATTCCGCAATAACAGGAAAGGAAATAACGATCAATGATCTCCAAAGACCCTTACAAAATTTTAGGCGTATCCCCAACAGCTTCAGACGCTGAAATAAAATCAGCTTATAAAGAGCTTGTGAAAAAATATCACCCCGACCAGTATCAGGATAACCCCCTAGCTGACGTAGCTGAGGAGAAAATGTCCGAGATAAACGCCGCCTACGATCAGATAATGACTTCAAGACGTGGGGGAGGATACCAGTCCGCAGAAAGCGGCTATGACGGCTATGCCTCCTCACAGGGCTTTGACTCAGGCTATATCAGAAGCCTTATCCAAAGCGGAAGCTACACACAGGCAGATCAGATACTTGATAATGTGTCCTCCTCGGAAAGAAATGCCGAGTGGTATTTCCTCAAAGGCACTATCTGCCACCGCAGAGGTTGGCTCAACGAGGCATACAATAACTTCACAAGAGCCGTCCAGCTCGACCCAAATAACATGGAGTACCAAAGCGTGTTAGCCCAGATGAACAGACAGCGAAGCGGCTATATGAGCGGCAACCCAACTCAGGGCTACCGAGCAGGCGGCATGAGCGGCCCTGACTGCTGTTCCTCCCTTTGCTGTGCAGACTGCTGCTGTGAAATGATGGGCGGCGACCTTATACCGTGCTGCTAAAGACCCATGAGAAATAAAATAGCTTTTCGAGTGGCGCTTGGCGGCATATGCTCTGCTGTCTGCCTGCTTTTGATGTTTTCAAGCAGCTTTTTGCCCATGCTTGATTATACTATCCCTACCTTCGCAGGCTTCATGATGGTGGTGATGATAGTGGAGGTCAATAAAAACTGGGCGATAGCCACCTATTGCGCAGTGAGCCTGCTGAGCATTTTCGTGACCCCAAATTACGAAGCAACCCTGCTTTTCATACTGTTCATGGGGTATTATCCAATACTTAAATATTATCTCGACCAAAAGAAAAACCGCCTGTTGGTGTGGGCAATAAAGCTTGCAGTGTTCAATGTGGCGATAGTCATATTCTTTTTGGCTTTTCAGTATATCTTTACTTCGGTGGATATGCTCGAGGGCATGGAGATGTTTGGCAAGTATGCCGTGCTTGTTCTGTGGGCGGCGGCAAACCTGTTTTTCTTTATTTATGACTATGCCCTCACACAGCTGACAGATATGTACATAAATTGGTTTAGGAAAAAAATACTCAGAAGAAAATGACGGTGACGTTTTTATGAACGAAGAACAAGAGAAAGAAATATTAAACGAGGCGAAAATACAAACTGCAAGGCACAAGAAAAAAATACAGATAATAAGCCTTGTTGCAATAATAGCGGTCATAGCAATGGCTACAGTGGCGTGTATACCTCTTATAAAAGCGCTTCACAGCGAGGCAGGCATTGCGGCCTTGGAGCGTAAGCTTGATAACTACAGTGGCATTGTGGGAGTGCTTATCTTTACTTTCATACAAGCTCTTCAAGTGGTCATAGCGGTCATACCGCCTATACAAGTGGTGGGTGGAGTGTTGTTTGGCTGGTTCTGGGGCGGTTTGCTATCATTCTTAGGTACGCTCCTTGGCACAATGGCAATATTCGTGCTTGTGAAAAAATTTGGCAGACCAATAGTGGAAGCCTTTGTTGACGAGAAACAGCTAAAAAAATTCAAATTCCTGCAAAATGAGAAAAAGCTAACCGTTATCCTTATAATCCTCTATCTCATACCGGGAATACCCAAGGACGTTATCTCATATATCGTCCCCTTGACTCCCATAAGCAAGAAGGATTTTTTCTATTATGTCATGCCTTGCAGACTTCCAGCAATAATGCTCTCCACGATTTTGGGGAGCAATGTAAAAAGCGGCAACTTCACAGTTGCACTTGTGGTGCTTGGAGTAGCTCTCGTAGCAGGTATCGTTGGCTTTTTGTTCAAAGATGTTATAGTGAATAAAATGAAACAACATAAGAAGAACAAATAAGTAAAGTTGCACAAAGTTGAGTATAGATGAAAAAAATATAAAAAAGTGCTTGACAAAAGGCTCTTGTAGTGGTATAATAAATATCGTTGATTGAGCGGTAAGCTTGAAAGACCACCAAAAAAAGCCTGGTCAGGCAGTATGCGGGTGTAGTTCAGTGGTAGAACTCCAGCCTTCCAAGCTGGTCATGTGGGTTCGATTCCCATCACCCGCTCCAATATATCTTAAACTTTTATCCGAGTTTGAGACATTAATGAGTACAGTATGCGTCATTAGCTCAGTTGGATAGAGCAACCGCCTTCTAAGCGGTAGGTCACTGGTTCGAATCCAGTATGGCGTACCATTAAACTCGTTCCAGATGAAAATCTGCTGCGAGTATTTTCTTCTAATATGTATGGTGGGTATAGCGTAGCTGGCCTAACGCGTCAGTTTGTGGCACTGAAGACCGTGAGTTCGAATCTCACTACCCACCCCACTGAATACGTTCTGCGTTAAGCAGAGCGTATTTTTTGTTTACATATCGCAGGGCGACCTTTGGTCGCTCGTTTTTTATGTACCACCGACAATGACCTATATCCTACCGACTTGGATCATTATATCCCACCTGCAAATAGACAGAAAAAGGGCGGCAACTTAAAAGCTGCCGCCCCGATCCAGAGGTTATATATTTTATAAAGCGAAATTTTTGTTGTAAACAGCCTCGGCTATCCTAAATGTTTCGTCATCAAGTGCAGGAACAGCGTCAGCAGTGATCAAGGCGGCACCTCTCTCAAAAGCGTCCTCCGCAATGCCATCGGCACCATGCTGAATAACAACGCTTCTTAACTCAGAGCAATCCACGAAAGCCTTTGCACCAAGCTTCTTCACAGATGATGGGATAACAACTTCTCTCAAAGTCTTACAGCCACGGAAAGCCTCGCTTCCAACATAAGCGATCTTGCCTGATATCCTCACCGTCTTAACTACAGTATTCTGAGCAAATGCTCTCTTGCCTATCCTGCTAACGGAATCAGGAAGATAAACGTTCTCGAGCTTCTCACAAAGTGCAAATGCACACTCGCCTATCTTTCTTACAGATCCTGCGAACTCAACCTTTTTCAGAGCAGAGCAGCCGAAGAATGCGTAGTCGCCAACAGCCTCGATCCCAAATGGTATAGAAATCGCTTCCAGACCTGAGCAGAATGTGAAAGCATTCTCTGCGATCTCGATCATAGTTGACGGTATCTCAAGCTCTCTCAGAGAAATGCAGTTCTGGAAAGCTCCGTTTCCTATGGAAACTATATTTTCATTAAGACAAATTTCTTTCATTGAAGAGCAAAAACCGAATGCAGACTCACCGATCTCTCTTACGCTCTCGGGCAGGTCAGCTCTCTCCAAACTGTCGCAATTGTAGAATGTGAAAGGCAGTATCCTTTCCACACCATCAGGTATAGTCGCAAATCTCAGAGATTCACAACCGCAGAATGCCATCTCACCAATAAACCTTACGCTCTCAGGTATAGTCACATTCACCAGTGAACAGCATTTGTAAAATGCTTTTCTTCCGATGATAACAACGTCCTTTGAGATAACAGCACATTTAAGGTCATAAAGATGTGCGAAAGCACCGCCTGCAACAGCTATGACCTTTTTGCCACGAAGCTCAAAAGGAAGCTCCAGCACTTCGATATGGCTGTCACCGCAGTATCCAGTGATAATACACATATCGTCAGCCGTAACATATTTAAAACAGCCCGAGATCTTCTCGCTGCTGATACTGCTGCTTGCAGTTACACCAACGCTCTCAAGTGCTTCTTTGAAACCATTGTCGCCCATAAAATTAATGCTTTTCATCAGCGTGACCTCCATTATACCCACTATAAATATATACCTCGTAACTGAACTTAAACGTTTTCTGTATTTTCTAATGAAATTATACTACAGTAAACTATATTTGTCAATGGTATTCGCAATATTTTATTTATAAAAAATTAATTTTCAGAACTTTTTCACTGATTGTGAACGGCTTTTTTGTCACTTTTCACAATTAATTTACGCAAAATAATTTTAGTTTTCACATATCGTTCTCAGTCTTTGAGAACGCTGTAATTTTATAGCAGCAAACGTTTTCGCAAATGATGCAAAAGACTAATACCAATTTATAGAATTTGCTTGATTAAATCGACCAAACCATAAGATGATGTTTTTCTTATATTTGTAAGATTGTCATAAATTATATTTATATAATATTAATAAAGAATGATATGCTGTTCATGATAATGAAAGAAAACACCAACAACTGCATTAAAATAGGAGATTAATATACTAACAATAAGCAAAAATGTATAATACTATCATAAAGGTTTACAAAATAGAAACTTAATTATTACAGATTGTAATAATTTACGGTGTATAATAGTATAAATAAAATCGTATAAGTACATGAATACAAAAACTGGAAAGGACTGATCCGTTATCAACATAATAAGAAAAATAACAGCAGTGATAATTTCATCAGTTATAATGATAAGCTTTGTGGCATTTGCACCGCAGGGATCCGATAAGACTTATGTGAATGTTATAACAGCTTCTGCTGCTGACTCGATGACAAAACCTGTTTTGATAAAAAGACAAGCGTATTCAAACAAAATAGAAGCAGGAGTAAAAAATCTCACCAGCTTTTCATCAAAGACTACATTTGAGGTCTATGTAAACGGACGCTATGTAAGAAAATATACATGGCAGGCACTTAAAAAGGATAACTATATAAATATAACCGATGACGGCAAGCTTTATCTTAAAGCTTCCACAAAATATAAAGTCACCGTCAAAGCGGTAAACGGCAGTGCCAAGTCAGAGTCATCGGTCCTCAACGTAAAGACAGCAGCAAAAACATACTATCATATAGATAAAAACGTTCAGCTTTATAGCTTTAAAAACGGTAAGTTCAAGAAATCTTCAAAAACAAAAGCCTCTGTGGCTGTGTCGGGTACTCTCACTACCGATAAAAATAAGCGTGTGGCAGGTCAGAGCAAGAATATCGGCGGAGCAAATTATGTTCTTATCAATGAAGGCGATCATAAGGGCAAGTACGTCAAGGTAGGAAAAGGCGTGAATCGTACACCTGAGAGAAAAGCAAGAATAAAAACAGCGGTTGATTATGCCGCAAGCATGAACGGCGGAAGATATGTCTGGGGCGGAACAAAGTATAAGGCAACGGATTGCTGTGGATTGACAATGCAAGCCTATAGAAAAGCCGGTGTGAATATGTATAACAGCGTATATTCGCAGGCGAAAATGGGAAAAGCAGTGTCTTTGAAGAATATAGAAGCAGGCGACCTGATAATCTGTAATAACTATGGCCATGTAGCAATGTATATAGGCGGTGGGAAAATAGTCCATGCTATGAGTACATATTATGGGATCAGAATACAGCCTCTTGCAAATATCAAGTATTGCGGAAAGATAAACACTATCAGGAGAATACTGTAAAGCAAAGCGATTTTGCGGCATAACAAACTGTCGAATAGCTGTAGGGGCGACCTTTGGCCGCCCGCTTGGTTTCATAGCACTGTATCGGCAAATTTTCAAATGTAAATGTAGGGGCTGGCGCCCTCGACAGCCCGATTTTGTTTGCTCGATGATACTTGCGATATCTGCACAATTTTTCCTTGACAATCTCGCTGACCGGTGTTATAATAAAAAAGCAGAAAAACTGCGAAAAATCGAATAATGTTTGCAGGGGGACCCAAGCGAAAAAGCTGGGTTGAGAAGGTAAAACCTGACCCTTTGAACCTGTTGGTCAATACCAGTGTAGGAAGCAAGTTTTGTGTAAATTTACCTCCTGCATGGTCAGGAGGTTTTTTTGTTTCCCCTTTTCCATAAGAAAGGAATAAAGTATGTTAAAATGTTTGTCAGTGGCAGGCTCGGATTGCTCCGGTGGCGCAGGTGTACAAGCCGACCTTAAAGCCTTCAGCGCTAATGAAACTTTCGGCATGAGCGTTATTACCTCTGTCGTCGCTGAAAATACTACCCGTGTGCTGTCTGTTTTCAACGTACCCGTTGAGGAGATACAAAAACAAATAGACGCTGTGTTTGAGGATATCCACGTCGATGCCGTAAAACTCGGTATGCTCCCAACTGCCAAAATTATTTCAGCAGTTGCGGATAAGCTTAATGAGTATAAACCAAGTATTATCGTCTGCGATCCCGTCATGGTCGCTACAAGCGGAGACGCTCTCTCTGAGGGCGGAACTGTTTCCACCATGAGGGAAAAGCTCTTTCCTATAGTTACGCTCCTTACACCGAATATCCCCGAAGCCGAAGCTATCTCAGGCTTGGAGATAAAGAATGAAAACCATATGGAAAAAGCCGCAAGGATAATAATGGATATGGGCGTAAAAAACGTCCTCGTCAAAGGCGGTCATCTCACCGGCGACGCTGTGGATTATCTCTGTACCCCAGAGGGTGTTCATAAGCTTGCCTGCAAGCGTGTTGATTCGCCAAATACCCATGGCACTGGCTGTACTTTGTCATCTGCCATAACTGCAAACCTTGCCCACGGTATGGATATGCTCTCCGCTGTAACAAAGGCGAAAAACTATATCACCGAGGCAATAGAAAAATCATTCACAGTGGGCAAAGGACATAGCCCCGTTAATCACTTTTATGACTATTACGATTTGAAAGGAACTGTTCTATGAGAAATTATAAAACTCAAATGGAAGCCGCTAAAAAGGGTATCGTTACCCCTGAAATGGAAACAGTGGCTAAGAAAGAAAATATAGACGTAAACGAGCTTATGGCTCTTGTTGCAGCAGGTCAGGTTGCTATCCCTGCCAACGTAAACCATACTGCTCTCTCTGCCGAGGGTATCGGTAAAGGTTTTAAAACTAAGATAAATGTAAACCTCGGTATCTCAGGGGACGCTAAGAATTATGACATTGAGATGCAGAAAGTGGATATGGCTATCAAGTTCGGCGCTGAAGCTATCATGGATCTGTCAAACTACGGCAAGACCAATACTTTCAGAAAAGAGCTAGTAGCAAAGTCGCCTGCCATGATAGGCACTGTTCCTATGTATGACGCTATCGGCTACCTCGATAAAGACCTCCTTGAGATATCCGCTCAGGACTTTCTTAAGGTAGTAAGAGCCCATGCAGAAGAGGGCGTTGACTTTATGACTATCCACGCAGGTATCAACAGACGTGCAATCGAAGCTTTCAGACGTGAGGGAAGAAAAATGAATATCGTTTCCCGTGGCGGTTCACTGCTCTTCGCATGGATGATGATGACAGGCAATGAAAACCCATTCTTTGAGTATTATGACGAGGTGCTTGAAATACTCAGAGAGTATGATGTAACTATCTCACTTGGCGACGCACTCCGTCCGGGATGTCTTGCAGACGCTTCCGACGCCGCTCAGATCTCCGAGCTTATCGAGCTTGGCAACCTCACAAAGAGAGCGTGGGAAAAGGACGTTCAGGTAATGGTAGAGGGTCCTGGCCATATGGCAATGAACGAGATCGCCGCAAATATGATAATGGAAAAGAAGATATGCCACGGTGCACCTTTCTATGTACTTGGACCTCTGGTAACAGATATCGCCCCTGGCTATGACCATATCACATCAGCTATCGGCGGAGCTATCGCCGCAGCAAGCGGTGCAGACTTCCTCTGCTACGTTACTCCTGCCGAGCATCTCAGACTTCCGGACGTTGACGACGTTAAGGAGGGCATTATCGCCAGCAAGATAGCAGCCCATGCCGCAGATATCGCAAAGGGCGTAAAGGGCGCAAGAGATATGGACGATAAAATGGCAGCGGCACGTCACAAAATGGATTGGGACGAAATGTTCGAGATAGCACTTGACGGTGAAAAGGCAAGAAGATTCTTTGAGCAGACCCCACCTGCCGACAGACATACCTGCTCAATGTGCGGCAAGATGTGTGCCGTTAGAACAACAAACATGATACTCGAGGGCAAAGAGGTGAAATTCTGCTCAGAAAAGTAGAAAACTCGATGTAGGGGCGAACAGCGTTCGCCCACATGATATAAAAATTGAATGTCAGCTCGACAATTGTACGAAAAATCGGACAATTACATGAGAGCAGATATAAAAAGAATGTAATGTGCAAGAGGAGCGTCTTGCGAACTTTTTCATAAAAAGTATTCAGCGAGGGAACCCGTGTTTCGGGGTGAGAGGGTGCAATGGAGCACCGACCGAAAATAATTTACGTCAGATCGTGAGCGGATAGCATAGCCACGGTCTGTGCGCCGCTGGATAACTTGCTCTTTTTCGTTCGGCGGTGCGATACGATATGGAGGAATAAAAATGAAAAAGACAAACATTCACAAATTGGTATTCGCAGCAGTATTGGTAGCCCTTGCAGTGGTAGGCTCGCTTGTTTCGTTCCCTATCGGTGCTTCAAAGTGCGCACCTGTTCAGCACCTTGTAAACATAATCGGTGCAGTTTTCCTTGGACCTGCATGGGCAGTGGGCGTTGGCTTCACAGCCGCACTTCTCAGAAATCTTCTGGGACTTGGCTCTCTCCTTGCGTTCCCGGGCTCAATGGTTGGCGCATTCGTTGCAGGTATGCTTTATAAGTACATAAAGAAGCTCCCTGCCGCTTATGTCGGCGAGCTTTTCGGCACATCAGTCCTCGGTGGACTTCTTGCATACCCTGTTGCAAGATTTCTCGTTGGCGCACCAGCCGCAGCAATAACAGTTTATATCCTGCCTTTCTTTGTAAGCTGTGCAGGCGGTACAGTTCTTGCTATCGTTATCGTTACAGCTCTTAAAAAGGCAAAAGTATTTGATAATTTCCTTGGCTTCTCAAAGGAGGTAAGAGCATAATGGGCACTATAATTGAAAGCTGTGCGAAAGCAGCAGACAAGGTAAGAGATATATGCCCTTTGGTGCATTGTATCACAAATTATGTTACTGTAAATGACGTTGCAAACTGCATTCTCGCCATTGGCGCTTCACCTATCATGGCAGACGATATCGCAGAAGCAGCAGATATAACTTCTATCTCAAAGGCTCTCGTTATAAACATGGGTACTCTCAATGCAAGAACGGTCGAGTCAATGGTAGCTGCTGGAAAGAAAGCCAACGAGCTTGGCGTTCCTGTGGTTTTTGACCCGGTTGGAGCAGGCGCATCAAATTTCAGAAATGAAACTGCAAAGCGTATACTTGAAAATGTGAAAATAAGCATACTCAGAGGAAATCTTTCTGAAATGTCATATCTTGCAGGACTAGAAGTTTCCACAAAGGGTGTTGACACCTCGGAAGCTGACGAGAAAAACGACCCTGTTTCCGTTGCGAAAAAAACAGCCGCAAAGTATAACTGCGTTGCAGCTATCACAGGTGCGGTGGATACAATAACAGACGGAAAAAGAGTCGCAAGGATATCAAATGGTCACCCATATCTTTCAAAGGTAACAGGCACAGGCTGTATGACAACAGGACTTGTAGGCTCATTCGCAGGTGCTTGCGACGATATGTATACCGCCGCTGTAACAGGCATTGCAAGCATGGGCATAGCAGGCGAGTTCGCATATGAAAATGCTGGAGAGATAGGCTCTGGAAGCTTCCATATTTCTATCATTGACGCAATCAGCAAAATGAATAGTCAGGTATTTGCGGCTAAGGCTAAGATAGAAGAAGTTTAGTATTGCAATATTTCAGATCTAGTGGTATCATATCAATGTGATGCCACTAAATTTTATGTGGTGATGTTGCTTGCGGGGGCGAACAGTGTTCGTCCGTTTGCACTGCATATTATACTTTTTCATACAAAGGAGAATGAAAAATGACCGTAAGATTTGCTTGTGAAAAGGATATACCGCAAATGAACAGCTTGCTCTATCAGGTAGAGAGAGTTCATCAGCAGGGCAGACCTGACCTTTTTAAAGAGGGTGCGAAAAAGTATACTGATAACGAGCTTAAAGCTATGCTCAAGGATAAAACTAAGCCTATATTTGCCGCAGTTGATGAAAATGATGTGATGAAGGGCTACGCTTTTTGTGTGTTTCAGGAGCATAAGGGCGACAATGTTCTCACGGATATAAAGACTTTGTATATCGACGATCTGTGTGTTGATGAAAATTGCAGAGGTCGGCATATCGGCTCGGTGCTTTACGAGGCAGTGAAGAAATTTGCTAAGGAGCAGGGCTGTTATAATGTTACTCTCAACGTGTGGGAGTGTAATCCATCGGCAAGAAAATTTTACGAAAAAGCAGGGTTGAAGCCATACAAGACAGGTATGGAAGTTATTTTATGATAAAAGATAAGAGGGTAAAAAAATGGACAAATCGAAAATTGACTACACGCTTTATCTCTGCACTGACCGTGGACTTATGTCCTGCGAAACTATCGAGCAGTCGGTAGAGGAGGGCGTAAAAGGCGGCTGTACAGTTATCCAGCTAAGAGAAAAGGACTGCACTTCAAGAGAGTTCTATGAGCTTGCAGTCAGAGTAAAAAAGATAACGGACAAATACAATGTGCCGCTTATCATCAACGACAGACTTGATATTGCACAGGCTGTTGATTGTGCAGGCGTTCATCTGGGACAGAGCGATATGCCATGTGCAGTTGCAAGAAAAATCCTCGGCGAGGACAAGATAATAGGTATTTCTGCGGCAACTCTTGAAGAAGCTAAAAAAGCACAGGCAGACGGTGCAGATTACCTTGGCGTTGGTGCAATGTATGCCACCAACACAAAGACAGACGCAAGAGCTGTCACAAAGGAACAACTTGTAGAAATAAGAGCCGCTGTGGATATCCCTATCGTAATAATAGGCGGAGTTAATCAAAAAACTGTGCCGAACTTTAAGGGTATGGGTATTGACGGCGCTGCGGTAGTTTCTGCGGTGGTATCTCAGCCTGATATTGAAAAGGCGGCAAAGGATCTTCGTGAGCTTTGCGAGGATTGCTTCGGAAGATAAGATGTTGAACGGGCGGTTATTTAGACTGTCCGTTTTTTGTTTTAAAAAAATGTATGATTTTGTCTTTTAATTTTACACAAATTATACATTGCGCTATTGACGATTAAGTTAAAATCGGTTATAATAAATGAAAAAGATTTGTTTTTTGAATTAAAACGCTAATGCGTTGAAATAGTAATGTATGTTAGGAGAGTAAAAATGAAAAAAACTAAGATCGTATGCACTATCGGACCTTCCACAGATGACGAAAACATTATGCGTGAGCTTATGAAAAACGGCATGGACGTTGCGAGATTCAATTTCTCACACTCTGACCACAGTGTTCATAAGGCTCGTTTTGAAACTGTATGCAAGCTAAGGGAAGAACTTGGCGTTAATATTGCAACTCTTCTTGATACAAAAGGACCTGAGGTAAGACTTAAAAACTTTAAGGATCACAAGCCTGTTACTATCAAGGACGGCGATACATTCACACTTACCACAAGAGAAGTGGAGGGTGACGAAACTATCTGCTCTATCACATTCCCACAGCTTCCAAAGGACGTTTCTGTAGGCACTAGAATACTTATCAATGACGGAAATATCGAGCTGAAAGCTATCAGAGTTGACAGCACCGATATCGTCTGCGAAGTTATCCACGGCGGAGTTGTTTCCGACCACAAGGGTATCAACGTACCTGATGTAAACCTTTCTATGCCTTACATTTCTGACGCTGATATGGCTGACCTTGAATTTGGTGCAAAAATGGGATTTGACTATATCGCAGCTTCATTCGTAAGAACAGGCGCTGACGTTATTTATCTTAGAAAATTTACCCAGAGCCTTGGTTGGTTCAATCCTAGAATTATCGCTAAGATAGAAAACGCTCAGGGTGTTGCCAATATTGACGAGATCCTTGACGCTGCTGACGGAATAATGGTAGCAAGAGGAGATATGGGCGTTGAGATACCTTTCGAGCAGATACCTGCTATCCAGAAAGAGCTTATCAGAAAAGCTTACAACGCAGGCAAAAACGTTATCACAGCAACTCAGATGCTGGAGTCTATGATAACAAACGCACGTCCTACAAGAGCCGAGATAACCGACGTTGCAAACGCTATTTATGACGGCTCGTCTGCTATAATGCTTTCAGGGGAAACTGCCGCAGGTAAATATCCTGTTGAGGCTGTCAAGACCATGAGCCTTATTGCAGAAACGACCGAAAAGGATATCGACTATATCTCACGTTTCAAGAAAAGAGCAGACGAGAGAAATTCATCTATCACTGATGCTATCTCACACGCTACTGTTACAACTGCCCATGACCTTAATGCTGTAGCGATCCTGACAGTAACAAAGGGCGGAACAACAGCAAGAACGCTTTCAAAATTCCGTCCGAACTGTCCTATAATCGCACTTACAACTGACGATACAACATATCATCAGCTCAGCCTTTCATGGGGTATCAGAGCAGGCGTTATCGAAGAGAAAACAAACACTGACGAACTCATCAGACACGCTCTGGAGCGTTCTGTGGAGCTTGGCTATCTGAAGAAGGGCGACCTTGTCGTTATTACAGCAGGAGTACCGCTTGGAATGAGCGGAACGACAAATCTGCTCAAAGTCGAGAGAGCGTAGTTTTTAAGTGAGGAGTGAGGAGTGAGGAATGGCAGCGCCATACCGAGCAAATCACCAACACAAAGTAAAAGCACCCACGAGTGAAGCGAGCAAAAGGTCTGTGGAGAGAGCCTTAATAGGTGCAAGCCTACTAAGCGGTGCAGAAAAGCAATAGAAGAATTGCAAAAAAAATCAATTACAAAGCGGTGTCGGAGCGGAATGCTCTGCACCGCTTTTGTTGCAAAAAATGTTTGAGCTTTTTGTAGGCGATCACTTTTTTTATTCAAATAATTTTCCGTGAATTGGGTAACCGATTCTAACATATGAAAGAAGTATGGCGTAAGAGTAATATTTCTGAATGTGACTTGACTTTGATTTTGAAGTATGTTATTATTTTAACATACGAGCGGTAGTATTATTAATAGGTATGCGATACTGAATATTGAGGTAATATGTGCTGCCCGAAATCTTATGTCAGGAGAGTATAAAATGGAAAGACAGTTTTATGACGAATGGGAAGGCTTTAAGCCCGGCAGATGGTCAAACACTTCTATCAATCTTCGTGATTTTATCCAGAAGAACTTCACACCATATGACGGTGACGACAGCTTCCTTACAGGCCCTACAGAAGCAACTACTAAGCTCTGGGAACAGGTAATGGAGCTTTCAAAGAAGGAGAGAGAAGCCGGCGGTGTTCTCGATATGGACACTAAGATCGTTTCTACTATCACCTCACACGGCCCTGGTTACCTTAACAAGGATCTTGAAAAGATCGTTGGTTTCCAGACTGACAAGCCTTTCAAGCGTTCTCTTCAGCCTTTCGGCGGTATCAGAATGGCTATGAATGCTTGCGAGCAGAACGGCTACACAGTTGATCCTGAAGTTGTAAAGATCTTTACTGAATATAGAAAAACTCACAATCAGGGCGTTTTTGACGCTTACACACCTGAGATGAAGCTTGCCAGACACGCTGCTATCATCACAGGTCTTCCAGACGCTTACGGCAGAGGAAGAATCATAGGCGACTACAGAAGAGTTGCTCTTTATGGTATAGACTATCTCGTTGAGGACAAGAAGGATCAGCTTGCTACTTCACTGGTAAGAATGACTTCTAAGAACATCAGACTCAGAGAAGAACTTTCTGAGCAGATCAGAGCCCTTGGCGAACTCAAGAAGCTTGGCGAGATCTACGGCTACGATATCTCACGTCCTGCTAAGAACGCCAAGGAAGCTATCCAGTGGCTGTACTTCGGCTACCTTGCTGCCGTTAAGGAGCAGAACGGCGCTGCAATGTCACTTGGCAGAACTTCTACATTTATCGATATATACATCAAGAGAGATATGGATAGAGGTATCCTCACAGAGCAGGAGGCTCAGGAGCTTGTTGACCACTTCATCATGAAGCTCAGACTTGTTAAGTTCGCTAGAACACCTGAGTATAACTCACTGTTCTCAGGCGACCCAACTTGGGTAACAGAGTCTATCGGCGGCGTTTCTATCGACGGCGTTCCAATGGTAACAAAGACTTCATTCAGATATCTCCACACACTTGAGAACCTTGGTCCTGCACCAGAGCCGAACATGACAGTTCTGTGGAGCACAAAGCTTCCTTCAAACTTCAAGAAGTTCTGTGCTAAGACTTCTATCAAGACTTCTGCTATCCAGTACGAGAACGACGACCTTATGAGAGTTACACACGGTGACGACTACGCTATCGCTTGCTGTGTATCTTCAATGAGGATCGGTAAGGAAATGCAGTTCTTCGGTGCAAGAGCTAACCTTGCTAAGTGCTTGCTTTATGCTATCAACGGCGGTGTTGACGAAAGACTTAAGATACAGGTAGGTCCTAAGTATCGTCCGGTTACAGGCGATTACCTCGATTATGATGATGTAATGGCTAAGTATGACGATATGATGGAGTGGCTGGCTGGTCTGTATGTAAATACACTGAACGTTATCCACTATATGCACGATAAGTATTCTTATGAGAGAGTTCAGATGGCTCTTCATGACAGAGATGTTAAGAGATACTTCGCTACAGGTATCGCAGGTCTGTCAGTTGTTGCTGACTCACTTTCTGCTATCAAGTACGCTAAGGTAAAGTGCATCAGAGATGAGGACGGAATCGTAACTGACTACGAAGTTGAGGGCGATTTCCCTAAGTATGGCAACAACGACGAGAGAGTTGACAAGATCGCAGTTGACCTCGTTAGAACATTCATGGACAAGATCAGAAAGCACCACACATACAGAGATGGTGTTCCTACAATGTCTATCCTTACTATCACATCTAACGTTGTTTATGGTAAGAAGACTGGTTCTACACCTGACGGAAGAAAGATCGGTGTGCCTCTTGCTCCTGGTGCTAACCCAATGCACGGCAGAGATACTCACGGCGCATCTGCATCACTTTCTTCAGTTGCTAAGCTGCCATTCAGACACGCTCAGGACGGTATCTCAAACACATTCTCTATCATTCCTGACGCTCTTGGCAAGGACGACAAGGTATTCATGGGCGACCTTGATATCGAAAGCATAGCTAAGGAGCTTAACGAAGATGGGGTTTAATGTTAAAAAGGACGAGGACGAGGCTCAGGTAAACGAGCTTGTTGACGTCATTGACAGACTTATGATGGGCGGTCAGGGTCATCTTACGATAGACATTGACGAAACTGAAGAAGGTCTGAACGTTAAAACTTACAGCACTTCCGATTGTGGCGGTGACGGCAAGACGGCTTGCTGTCAGCCTACAGAAGAGGACGCTGTTGACAGAGATGAAGATTAACTCCCTATTTTAGAAAACGGCGGAGGTTCGTTCTCCGCTTGTTTTCCATAAATACTAAGAAAGGAATGTAATACTATGGCAAACTTTGAACCAACAGAGGCACAGGTAGACAACCTTATCGGACTTCTTGACGGATATGCTGAAAAAGGCGGTCATCACCTTAATGTAAATGTACTTAACAGAGAAACTCTTCTGGACGCTCAGGCTCACCCTGAGAAGTATCCACAGCTCACTATCAGAGTTTCAGGCTACGCTGTAAACTTCGTAAAGCTTACTAAGGAGCAGCAGGACGACGTTATTTCAAGAACGTTCCACAAGAGCCTTTAATTTGAGCTTTGCCGCATAGAATGAGTTTCTTTGCGGATAATATGCACACGGGCGGTCGGCGTCGTCTTACATGGAACATCTTGTTTTATGTGGATGAGAGCTGCCGCTCGTTTGTTGCTTTTTGTGGATAGGTATGCGGTGATATAAATTTGTGAGCGAGCAGAAACGGGACGTCGAGGACGCCGTCCCCTACAGAATGGTTTGTGCAGGCTGAACGGGCGTGCGTTCATGCGAAATAGAAACCTGCTAAGAAAAATCAATAGGCAAAATGAACAAAGTTGAGAAAAGAAGC
>OLRM01000110.1_pt1 | contig 95673 bp, 99 predicted proteins | sample 1643211 | NCBI WGS metagenome assembly OLRM01 (sample SAMEA3136690, study PRJEB25190) | human gut metagenome | biome: human gut; feature: human-associated habitat; material: faeces | place: Austria | collected 2013
TGTGAGAGTAGGGAACTGCCAGGCATCAATCAGGAAGAACCCCGTACCGGAAGGTGCGGGGTTTTTTGCTTTGTGCGCGGAAAAACATGCCGGATGGCGGCTTCCCCTTATCCGGCCTACAATTGTTAAAACGATTTTAACAATGGTGCCGCTTTGACTCGTCCTTTTGATTACCAACAAGATTTTGCAAATATAAATTTTCGCGAACATCCCGAACGGTATCAGGTTGGCCGGGGTGAGCAGGGCGTATTGATGGTCGAGCCTTATAAAAGCGAAATCCTTCCACACTGGCGTTTTAAAAATTCTGAAGTCGCAGCGCGTTCGGCACAAGAGATATACGCTCTCTTTGAAGAGTACCGCAGTAAAAACGATTTTGTAGGTATGGATATGGCGCGTAAATTCATACAAATGGGCTATACCCGCGCCCGGCGATACGCGAATCATAAGGGCGGTAAAAAGTATGATGCGGAACGACAAGTCAAACCCCTCGATCACGATCCAGTGAAAGCAGAAGCAGCCGCAGTCTTCAAAAAGTGGTGGGATAAAATTCGTGCAGACGAAGATTACTTGCAGCGAAAAAAGGCCCACCAGCAGTCCTGGGGATAATTACTGCGTCCGCTAATAATTAGATAGCTGATCGAGTTCACAAAACGCAATGAAACATATTGGAAACATTTTATTTACCTAACGATTCGTTCTAAATCCGGTTTTACTGTTTGTGGGCAAAGGCCCGCAATGTGAGACAGGGGATATTAAAATGACAGAAACCGTAGCCAGTGCAGATACGGATAACACCAATTTGGCAGGTAAGGATACTCGCCGTCGGGTTTGGGCAATCGTTGGGGCCTCATCAGGAAACCTTGTAGAGTGGTTTGACTTTTACGTCTATTCATTTTGTTCACTCTACTTTGCGCATATCTTTTTCCCGTCAGGGAACACCACAACTCAGCTTTTGCAAACCGCAGGCGTTTTTGCCGCCGGGTTCCTGATGCGCCCTATCGGTGGATGGCTATTCGGCAGGATCGCGGACAGGAAAGGGCGCAAGACATCCATGCTCATCTCTGTATGCATGATGTGCGTCGGCTCGCTGGTGATTGCCTGCCTGCCCGGTTATGAGACTATCGGAACATGGGCACCGGCGTTGTTGTTGCTGGCACGTCTGTTCCAGGGGCTATCCGTCGGTGGCGAATATGGCACCAGTGCGACATACATGAGCGAAGTGGCTGTTGAAGGGCGCAAAGGTTTCTATGCATCATTCCAGTATGTAACCCTCATTGGCGGACAGCTACTGGCGTTACTGGTTGTGGTGATCCTTCAACAGATCCTTAGCGATGAAGATTTACGCGCCTGGGGCTGGCGCATTCCGTTTGCCCTGGGGGCAGCCCTGGCGGTTGTGGCGCTGTGGCTACGCCGTCAGCTTGATGAAACCTCCCGACAGGAGGTCAGGGCGCTGAAAGAAGCTGGTTCGATGAAAGGGCTGTGGCGTAACCGCAAAGCATTTTTGATGGTATTAGGCTTTACCGCCGCAGGCTCGCTAAGCTTCTATACCTTCACCACCTACATGCAAAAATATCTGGTTAACACCACGGGCATGCATGCAAACGTTGCGAGTGTCGTCATGACGGTGGCGTTACTCGTCTTTATGCTCATCCAGCCGATTGTCGGCGCGCTGTCGGACAAAATTGGTCGCCGTACCTCCATGCTGATCTTTGGCGGCATGCTCACCCTGGGTACCGTTCCGCTTTTGACGGCGCTACAGCATACAACCTCTCCGTATGCCGCTTTCGCTTTAATCATGGTGGCGCTCATTATTATCAGTTTTTACACGGCAATCAGTGGCATTTTGAAAGCGGAAATGTTTCCCGCACAGGTGAGGGCGCTGGGCGTAGGCCTCTCTTATGCGGTTGCAAACGCCCTGTTCGGCGGTTCGGCAGAGTATGTCGCGTTATCCCTTAAGTCATGGGGCAGTGAAACGACCTTCTTCTGGTATGTCACCGTTATGGGGGCGCTGGCGTTTATTGTCTCGCTGATGCTGCATCGCAAAGGAAAAGGTATCCGCCTTTAATAATGCGCCATCTGCCAGACGGCGTAGCCGGTTGTTGCCCCGGCTACGTCCCAGGCAAAATCTTTCCAGCTCCAGCCACTTCCCGAGGGGCGGCTATCCCAAAGTTCTTTTGATGCCCCCAGGCTGATGGAGAACATCAGGCCTATTGTGGCACTACGATCCCTGCTATAACCCTGGTGCAGCGCATACTCATTACCCGCAGCGGACATCATTGCAGACGCCAGAAAGTGCTGAGCTTTATCCTGACCCGACCAGTTATCATTAGCCATATGGCTGCAACCTGTCAGCAAAAGAGGGATTATCAGGCAAGGCGTACGCATTAACAGGCTCCATAAAAAAAGCCCCGTCGATGACAGGGCTCGTGTATTACAGAATGCGGCTGATGAGGCGATCGATACGGATCCGACGTAGACGGCGAATCAGCTTGCGAACTTTCACCGGGTAATCAGCGATGCTTTGCAGATCGCGATAATGACGAACCACTGTGGTATGCGTGCGTATAAGCTCCAGCTCACGATCGCGTTTCGCGGCTAACGCATGCTGAGGATCGTGAATCAGAATGGCGTTTTCCAAATCCAGACGCCAGGCGCGTGGGTTCAGGTTATTACCGGTCAGCAGCATCCACTCGTCATCAACCCACATTCCTTTGAGATGATAGCTGTTATCTTCATCTTTCCAGAGGCGCACGACGAGCTGGTCCGTGTTCACATAGTACTGTAAACGGCTCAGAAAGCGGCGCAGGTTAATCTCATAGAGATAAGGCAGTGCGCCGATGATCTTGAAAGGCTGATCTTCCGGAATGAAAAAGTCGTTTGCCGTTTTATCCCCGACAATGATTTCCACCTTTTTACCATCACGCAGCAGCTGAATGATGTTACGCACCAGAACGGCGGGAAGGTTGAAGTACGGGGTGCAGATGGTGAGCTTATGCTCCGCGCACGGCATCAAATGGAAGATAGTCTTGTTCAGGAGGCTGGATTTACCCAGGCCTACCAGAGGCGTAACGGACAGTTCTTCATTATTGGCATCACCCTGGAAACGATAAACCGCATCGCGCAGCTCCTGGCGGAAGGAGCGAACGTCGTTTTTGATTTCCGGGCTTTTCGGGCGATGAGGATCGTCAAGACGGTGCACACCCCGGCCATGAACCAGGTTTTTATCAACCCAGTTGAACATGATGTCGGTCATCTGCGGATTACGGATAAGATGGTAGCGATCGTAACGGTATTTATCGAGCTGATGGAGATACACATCATTCAGACTGGCGCCGCTATAAAGGACGCTGTCATCAATGATAAATCCTTTAAAATGAAGAACGCCAAGCGCTTCACGGGTATTCACCGGTACGCCATATACCGGGATATCAATACCCGGATTTTCCTGGGCCATGCGGCAATACCAGTCAGCATTGGTATTCGAGGCAGCCGCACCAATACGGCCACGCTGAGCACGGTGCCAGTCAACCAGCACGCGAACATCCAGTTCCGGACGCTGACGTTTCGCTTCATAGAGCGCGTTCAGGATCGCACGCCCACCTTCATCTTGTTCAAGATAGAGCGCCACAATGCAAATACGTCGCGTAGCGCTGGCAATCTTTTCAAGAAGCGTCTCCCGGAAATGAGCGGGAGCATAAAAGAACTCTACATCATCAACTGACTGAGAAATCTTCGGTAGTTGAGCAAGGTGTTGTTGATGTTTATTACGCTTAAATTTTGACAACATCACAGTGCGTTTCTTCTCTGTTCATTGAAGGGTTGTCTGTACCAGGCAAACAACATAAGCGGACAATGATACCCCAGTGCCGGGAAAAGTGGGTAACATTTCCAGCAGCTTACTCTTGTTTATCCGTCGAAGTCAGGCTGAGGGACAAAGAGACAATGCCTTCATCCAGCTGGATATCAACGTCAAAACCGAGCTTCCGCGCCAGGGTCACCATACCCCGATTATTTGGCATAGTAATGCCATTGAGCCGTGACAATCCGTGATCGCGCGTATAACCAATGAGTTTTTCGAGCAGCCGTCTGCCCAAACCCAAACCTTTAAGATCGGAACGCACCAGTACGGCAAACTCCGCATCCACGTTATCCGGGTCGGAAATGGCACGCGTCACGCCGAGGATCTCCTCTCCCTCTGCGGAACGGCGGACCGCCACAATCGCCATTTCTCGATCGTAGTCGATCTGGGTCATATTGGCTAAATCGTCGTGGGTAAATTCATTAATTTCGCTGAAATAGCGATAGTACAAATCTTCTTTCGTCACCTGCGAGATGAACGCTCGCAGCAGCGGCTCGTCTTCCGGCAGGATAGGGCGAAACAGTGCCCGCTCTCCATTTTTCATCTCCACCCACTCTTCCAGATGGAGAGGATAAGGACGAATGGCGAGACGGCTTTCCCGGTCACCGACAAATGGCGCAATTTCCAGCGTCACGTCGAGGGCAGTGAATTCATTTCCGGAAGCGAGGAGCGGGTGGATGTCCAGGCGCTGGATCTCCGCACAGTCAACAATGAGGTTGGAGACCTTCACCAGAAACTGGCTTAACCCGGCGATATCAAGCGGCCTCAGAGCGCTTCTGCCGCGGATTTTTTTACTTTTGATGGCCTGAATAACCAAATAACGCGCCAGGTTCATGTTTAGAGGTGGAAGCGCGACAGCCGCTTGTTCTTCTGGCCGCCATTCAACGCCGCCTTCACCCAGCATAATGAGTGGACCAAAAACCGGATCGTGTTCGACGACCACGCGCAGCTCCTGCGCACCTGCTCGGTTAGCCATGCTCTGCACCAGCAGGCCGTGGATCCGGGCCTGTGGCCACGTCATTTTAACGCGATCGATAATGGCATCCGCGGCCTGTTGTACTTCTGTCGCGGTGCGCAGATACAGCATGACGCCCTGAACATCCGATTTGTGCGGAATATCGGGGGAGCGCAGCTTCAGCGCGACCGGATAGCCAATCTGCTCAGCGATATGTACCGCCTCAGCGCTGTCACCGGCAATCCAGGTCGGCAGTGTTTGCATCCCATAGCTGCCAAGAATGGGTTGCACTTCATGCGTATCAAGCGAAGTGGCGCCCTCTTCGATGGCCTGTTGCAATAAACTGTGTACGTCCACCGAATTTGCTGTGAGGTTGCCCGGTAGGGCAGGCGTTTCACGCAGCTGCTTCTGGTTGCGGCGGTACTCAACCATATGCATAAACGCGGTTATGGTGCCCTCTGGCGTACGGTAGGTTGGCAACCCGGCTTCACTAAACAGACGTCGCGCTTCCTGCGAGGAGAACTCGCCGCACCAGTTGGTCAGCAGGGTGACGTATTTGCCGCGCGGATGGTTTCGGACAGCCTCAATCAGCGTTCGTGCACTTTCGCTGCCTGGCGCAACCGCGCTGGGCGAATGGATAATCATCAGCGCATCAAAGTCCTGGCTATCCAGCAAAATCGTGATCGCCTTAATGTAACGATCGCTGTTGGCATCATCGCGCAAATCGAGGGGATTATCGGGAACAACGCTTCCCGGTAACGCGTCCCGCAGGCGCTGGAGCGTCTCTTCACCCAGCGTGGCCAGCTTGCCGTTGCGTAGCCAGAGCTCGTCCAGCGCCAGGGCGGCGGGAGCGGCTCCGTTGCTGACAATCATCAGCTTTTCACCGCGCAGGGGACGCATGTGGCTCAACGTTTCGACGGCGGAAAAAAGCTCGTGCGTATCCTGTACCCGCAGTAAACCGGCGCGCTGGATCGCTGCATCCCATGCGGGATCCATCCCGGAATGGGATTGCAGCAGGCGCTGAGCCGCGGGGCTGCGCCCGCTTTTGATGACCAGAATCGGTTTATTACGCGATGCGCTACGCGACGCCGACACAAAACGACGGGCGTCACTCAGGTGTTCAAGGTAGAGCAGGATAGCGCTGGTTTTGCTGTCACGCGCCAGGAAATCCAGCAGCTCATCAACGTCAATGTCCAGGCTGTCGCCGAGGGCGATGAAATAGGAAAAGCCCATCTCACGCTGCTGCGCCCAGTCGAGGATGGTATTGGATACCGCTGCCGACTGTGAAATAAAGGCCAGTTTGCCTTTACGGATCGGAACCGGGGAAAAACTGGCATTCAGCCCTTGCCAGGGCGCAAGCAGACCGAGGCTATTTGGACCAAGAATGCGCATCTGGTAGCGGCTGGCGCAGGCCAGCAGTTCGGGCTGCTGTTCAGGAGGCGAGGAAAGAATAATGCAGGTTTTACAGCCCTTCTGACCGAGCGACTCAAGCAATTCGAGGTTTCGTTTCGCATGCGTACAGAGCACGGCGAGGTCGGGAACAAACGGTAAACTTTGCACGTCCGGCCACGCCAGCACCCCCTGTACCGCTTTATAAGCGGGCGTAACGGGCATGACCGGGCCGTTAAACCCGCCAGCCAGCAGGTTACGCATCATCAGATACCCTGCGCGGTCCGGTTTCATCGAGGCGCCAATAACGGCAATGGATTTCGGACGGAGTAGCGCTTCTAACCCTCTCTGGCTCATGCAGGCCTCCTGTGAATGCAAGCGACCTGATGATTTTAAACGCTTTCTGTCTCTGTTGCTGTGACGCTACCCTTATGAACGGTTTTTCCTGCCAGATAACGTTCGCGGAAGCAGGAGAAGTGGGAGCTTAATGCGCTGGCCGCCTGGGTATCGCCCGCCAGATCCAGTAGCGCAATGGCGACTTCAGCGGTGCAATATTGACCCTCGGCATGCGCTTCTCGTAAGCGATAGGCCGAAACGCGCGACAGATCGACGGAAATCACCGGCAGCGCATCAAGATAAGGGCTTTTGCGAAACATCTTTCTTGCTTCGGTCCAGGTGCCGTCGAGCATAATAAACAGCGGCGGCTTACCGGATGGTGGCGCCGTAAGCACCTGGCGTTGTTCGCCTGCATATGATGCCGGGAAAACGACCATGGGCTGATAGTCAGGGTTTGCCACCAGGTCAAGCAGAGCCTGAGGTGGCTCAGTGCGCGACCACTGAAACGCTGCGGTATTGGGCAGAATATCGGCGATCAAACGCCCCGTGTTGCTGGGCTTCATCGGTTCGGTATCGAACATGACCAGACAAAAGCGGCTTTTCGCCTCGCTCGGTGCAAGCGTTTCGCACAGACACACTTTCAGCGGTAAAAGGCAGCGCTGGCAGCGGCGAATACGATTGCCTCGGGCCAGAAAAGGGCGGGTGGCGCGCGCAAGGCGCTCGGCGCGTAATTGAAGTACAGCGTTATCAGTCATGGGCGAAAAGGCAGGAAAAACCCCATTTTCGCAGAGGAGAGAACGGGGCACAAGATATGCCCCGCGAATGTTACAGGGATTCGTTTAACCAGCTGTCGAAAGGCGCTTTCGGTACTGCACCATTGAGCATGTCGATCACTTCACCATTTTTGAAAATCATAATGGTTGGAATGCTGCGAATGCGAAAACGGGCGCTGAGTTCACGTTCCGCTTCGGTATTCACTTTAACAAAACGCATTTTCCCGCTGCGCTCTTCAGCCACGTCTTCGAAGATGGGTGCAAAGTTACGGCAGGGGCCGCACCACGGTGCCCAGAAATCGACCACAACCGGCAGATCGTCCTTGAGGAGTTTGTCCAGCGTAGCACCCGTCGCGTTAATGACATCGCCATCAAATAATTCGTGGCCACAACGCCCGCATTTCGCACCGTCATCCATCCGATCGTCCGGAATGCGGTTTAAAGCCTGACAGTTGGCACATACGGTATTCATAACTAACCTCTGATAGAGCCGTGGAACAACGGCGGAACGCCGATAATGTTTCTGATATGTTACATATTATCAGTGAGCCTGTATAAATCGACAACGCGTTTTATTCAATGGGAACAATAGTCACAGGCTTTTGTACGAAATTATGGCTATGAGCTTGCACATCGGGTAATCTGCGCGCTTCGCGCAGCGCTGGTGGAGAAAAGCATGAACGACGAAATGAAAAACAAAAGCGGCAAGGTCAAAGTGATGTATGTCCGCAGTGATGATGACTCTGATAAACGCACCCAAAATCCGCGTACCGGAAAAGGTGGCGGGCGTCCGGCGTCTTCTCGTGCAGACGGTGGCCGTCGCCCCGCCCGCGATGACAGAAATAACCGCGGCGATGACCGCAAACGTGATGACCGTAAGCGTGACGATCGCAAACGCGATGATTTTGTCCGCGACGGTGGATCGCCATGGCGTACCGTTTCGCGCGCGCCCGGTGAAGAGGCGACCGAAAAAGCCGATCACGGCGGTATCAGCGGAAAAAGCTTTATCGATCCGGAAGTGCTGCGTCGTCAGCGTGCGGAAGAAACCCGTGTATATGGCGAGAACGCCTGTCAGGCCCTGTTCCAGAGCCGCCCGGAGTGTATCGTTCGCGCATGGTTTATCCAGAGCGTGACCCCGCGCTTTAAAGAAGCGCTGCGCTGGATGGCGGCGAACCGTAAAGCCTACCACGTGGTTGACGATGCCGAGCTGACAAAAGCGTCCGGGACTGAACACCACGGCGGCGTCTGCTTCCTGATCAAAAAACGTAACGGCACCACCGTGCAGCAGTGGGTCAGCCAGGCGGATGCCGATGACTGTGTGCTGGCGCTGGAAGATGTGGGTAACCCGCATAACCTGGGCGCTATGATGCGTAGCTGCGCGCACTTTGGCGTGAAAGGCGTTCTGTTGCAGGATGCCGCGCTGCTGGAATCCGGTGCGGCAATCCGTACCGCGGAAGGCGGTGCTGAGCATGTTCAGCCGATCACCGGCGACAGCGTGCTGGAGGCCCTTGAGCAATTCCGTAACGCGGGCTACACCATTGTCACCACCTCAAGCCGTGCCGCTACGCCGCTGTTTAAAGCGACGTTGCCGCGCAAAATGGTGCTGGTGTTAGGTCAGGAGCGCGATGGTCTGTCTGATGCGGCACTCTCCAGCGCTGACATGAGCGTTTCTATCGACGGCACTGGCAACGTTGAAAGCCTGAACGTATCCGTTGCGACCGGCGTGCTGCTGGCCGAATGGTGGCGTCAGAACAAGGCATAAGCCTTATATGTGCCGGGCCTGACCCGGCACATTCAAACCCTACTCACTCTCTGCCGGTAACACAGGCATCCAGTCAATCGGCTTTTCGCCACGCTTTTCCAGCCACTCATTCGTCAGAACAAAATGGTTACTGCCAAAGAAACCGCGATGCGCAGACAGCGGCGACGGGTGCGGTGCTTTCAGTACGTGATGGCGCTGACGATCGATAATCGCCCCTTTCTTTTGGGCATGTGAACCCCAGAGTAAAAACACGACGCCTTCACGATGCTCATTGATTAGGCTGATAACCTTATCGGTAAAGGTTTCCCATCCCAGACTGGCGTGGGAGTGTGCCTGACCCGCCCGGACGGTTAATACGGTATTCAGCAACAGCACGCCCTGGCGCGCCCAGCTTTCCAGATAACCGTGATTAGGGCGGGTGAAACCCGGAATCGTTCCTTCCAGCTCTTTATACATATTCAGCAGAGAAGGGGGAATGGCCACGCCCGGACGCACGGAAAATGCCAGTCCGTGAGCCTGCCCGGGACCATGGTACGGATCCTGCCCCAGTATAACCACCTTCACGTCGCTCAGTTCGGTGTAGCGAAAGGCGTTAAATACATCTTTCTGCGGTGGATAAATTATCTGGCCGGCCTGCCGTTCAGCCGCAACGGTACTGAGGGTATTAATAAAATAGGGCTGCTGCTTCTCTTCTGCCAGCACGTCATGCCAGGTTAAAGGTGTTGTCATCTCGCTCTCCTGCGAATTTCATTCTCTGCCTAGCTTACCTGCTAATGCCTGGTGAGCAAAATTACCCGCGGAAAAGCGGCTAAGTGTCTCAATTTATGTTGAAAACCAGGCAGGGTAAGTTGAATTGGTAAATCATTAAAATTGATCTAAAACAAAAAATTCAGACCACACTCTTTATGTGGTTAGTGATTTTGTTGATTTAAATCAATAAATCACCCGGGTCTGAATGTTATATATACACACAACAAACAATGGTTTTACCAATTGGCCGCAAAAGGCCAGCATCAGTTAATGTAGCCTAAGGGAGGCAACACATGATTACAGGTATCCAGATTACTAAAGCTGCAAATGACGATCTGCTGAACTCTTTCTGGCTGCTGGACAGCGAGAAAAACGAAGCGCGCTGTGTAGTAGCGAAAGCAGGTTTTGCGGAAGACGAAATCGTTCCGGTGAGCAAACTGGGCGAAATTGAATACCGTGAAATTCCAATGCAAGTGCAACCAGAAGTGCGCGTGGAAGGTGGTCAGCACCTGAACGTTAACGTCCTGCGTCGTGAAACGCTGATGGATGCTGTTGAGAACCCAGAAAAATACCCGCAGCTGACCATCCGTGTGTCTGGCTATGCGGTGCGTTTCAACTCTCTGACTCCGGAACAGCAGCGCGACGTTATCGCCCGTACCTTTACTGAAAGCCTGTAAGGTTTCAGCTTCGGGGGTGGAATAAAAAAGCCGGGAATGTCCCGGCTTTTTTTTACTCTTCAGTTTTTGTCTCTGGCGCAGCAGAACTTGGCTTACGGCGCTTACCAATATTTTTGGTATCGCGGTGGCGCTGCTTCACGCGCGGCTTCTCTTTTTCTTTCTCTTTTCTCTCAGCACGTTTCGCGAGCGCTTTCTTGGACGGTTTACCCGTCATTTTTTCACTCGGTGCACGTGTCGTCGGACGAAGTTCGTCAATCACACGAGCTTTTAGCGGCTCATCAACGTAGCGGCCAATTTTTTGGAGCAGCAGATGGTCGTGCGCTTCTACCAGAGAAATAGCAATCCCTTTGCGGCCCGCACGGCCGGTACGACCAATACGGTGCAGGTAAGTATCACCGCTGCGCGGCATATCAAAGTTGATCACATGGCTCACGTCCGGGATGTCGATCCCGCGCGCGGCAACGTCGGTTGCAACCAGCACATTCACGCGACCATCGGTCAGGCGCTTAATCCCTTCGGTACGCTTAACCTGTGCCATTTCACCTTCGAGATAGCAGTTGTTGATGCCAGCGTTGCGGAGCATTTCTGCCAGCTCATGCACGCGCTCGCGTTTACGTACGAAGACGATGGTACGGGTTGCTTCTTCCTGCTTCAGCAGATGTTTCAGCAACTCAACTTTATGCTCAAGGTTATCTGCGCGGTAGTACCACTGGTGGATCTTCTTACGCTCACGCGTCGATGGCGTAGCGGACACTTCCACCGGATCTTCCAGCAGACGTTCGGCGAAATCTTTAATGGCATCCCCTTCAAGGGTTGCCGAGAACAGCATTGTCTGGTTACGCCAGCGCGTTTCACCCGCGATGTGTTCGATATCCTGGGCAAAGCCCATGTCCAGCATGCGGTCAGCTTCATCGAGAATCAGCGTTTCCACCGCCCGGCAGTCGAAGTTCTCTTCTTTTATGTATTGCAGCAGACGGCCTGTCGTCGCGACAACGATATCCTGGTTTTCGCTGAACACTTCGGCGTGGTTCATATACGCTACGCCGCCAGTGATGGTCGCGATATCCAGATGGGTGTTCGCCGCCAGCTCACGCGCGTGTTCGGCAACCTGCATCGCCAGTTCACGGGTCGGGGTCAGGATCAAAATGCGCGGCGGCCCTGATTTTTTACGCGGAAAATCGAGCAAATGCTGCAACACAGGCAGCAAGTAGGCTGCTGTCTTCCCCGTGCCGGTTGGCGCAGAACCGAGCACATCGCGGCCCTCAAGCGCAGGCGGAATGGCCGCGGCCTGAATGGCGGTCGGGCGTGTAAAGCCTTTACTCTCAAGAGCATTGAGCAGGCTTTCATCGAGTTCAAGTTCGGAAAAAGTCGTTACAGTCATGTTCTACCTCTGTGTGGGGCGCTGATTATAGACGTTACGGCTGTAATCTTCATCTGTTTGTATGGATATCGCTTTTCGACCACTTCGCTTTCCCCTATGCTACTCCAGTTTCACACAGAAGGTTGCCCTGACATGTCTCAACTCAAAGCGCAGTTGCGCCGCGATGGTTTTACGTTTAAACAATTTTTTGTGGCGCACGATCGTTGCGCAATGAAAGTCGGTACAGACGGTATTTTACTGGGTGCATGGGCCCCTGTCGCAGGTGTAAAACGCATTCTGGATATTGGTACGGGCAGCGGACTTCAGGCGCTGATGCTGGCGCAGCGTACCGAAGAACACGTCACGATCGACGCCGTTGAGCTTGATCCTCAGGCGGCCCAGCAGGCAAGCGAAAACGCTGCCGATTCTCCGTGGGCAGAACGGATCAGGGTGGAATGTGCCGATGTCCTGACCTGGGCACCGGAGCAGACTGCGCGTTACGATTTGATCGTCAGCAATCCGCCGTATTTCACACCAGGTGTGGAGTGTGGAACGCCGGAACGCGAGCAGGCACGTTACACCGGCTCGCTCGATCACAAGGCGCTACTGACCAGCGCGGCGGAACTCATCTCGGAAGAGGGATTTTTCTGCGTGGTCTTGCCCGAAAGCACGGGTAACACCTTCATTGAGATCGCTCGGGATATCGGCTGGAGTTTGCGTCTTCGTACCGATATTTCGGATACGGAAGGTCGCTTACCGCACCGTGTGTTGCTGGCGCTCTCGCCGAAAGAGGGGGAGTGCTTTACCGACAGGATGGTTATTCGCGGGCCAGACCAGCGTTATTCCGAAGATTACACTGCCCTGACCCAGGCCTTTTATCTGTTTATGTGAACCTGCGGCGTCAACACAGACGGGCCGGACGTTTCCAGCGGGTCGGGATAGTCCAGCGTATAATGCAGGCCACGACTCTCTTTGCGCATCATCGCACAGCGTACAATCAGCTCGGCAACCTGCACAAGGTTGCGCAGCTCCAGCAGATTATTGGAAACGCGGAAGTTGGCGTAATATTCATCAATTTCCTGCTGCAACATCATGATGCGGCGTAACGCGCGTTCCAGACGCTTCGTTGTGCGTACAATCCCGACATAATCCCACATGAGAAGCCGCAGCTCGTGCCAGTTATGCTGGATAACCACCAGTTCGTCCGGGTTCTCTACCCGACTTTCATCCCATGCTGGCAGGTGCGTTGTTGGACGTGCATAGGGCATGCGTTTGGTTATATCTTCCGCAGCCGACCACCCATACACAAGACACTCCAGCAATGAGTTTGATGCCATGCGATTCGCACCATGCAGGCCGGTGTAACTGACCTCGCCGATCGCATACAAACCATCCACGTCGGTACGACCATGATCGTCAACCATCACCCCGCCACAGGTATAGTGGGCGGCAGGCACAATCGGCACCGGATCGCGGGTTAAATCGATACCCAGACTCCGCAGCTTTTCATAAATCATCGGGAAGTGCTGGCGAATAAAGTCTGCCGGTTTATGGCTAATGTCCAGATACATACAGTCCACGCCAAGCCGCTTCATCTCGTGGTCAATGGCGCGGGCCACGATATCCCGCGGGGCAAGTTCACCTCGGGGGTCGAAGTCCGGCATAAACCTGGAACCGTCCGGTCGCTTGAGATACGCGCCTTCGCCGCGCAACGCTTCAGTTAACAGGAAGTTACGTGCCTGCGGGTGGAACAGGGCGGTAGGATGGAACTGATTAAACTCCATATTCGCTACGCGGCAGCCTGCGCGCCAGGCCATGGCGATACCGTCTCCGGAGGCGATATCCGGGTTAGTCGTGTACTGGTAAACCTTGGAGGCGCCGCCGGTCGCCAGCACAACGGCTTTAGCCTGGCAGGTTTCCACCTTCTCTTTATTCCGATTCCACACCCATGCGCCGACAACACGGCGCGTGCCGGGCAGGCCAATTTTATCGGAAATAATCAGGTCGACGGCGTTACTGCGCTCCAGCACCCGAATATTGGGATGGCTGAGGGCTTTGCTGACCAATGTGGTTTCAACCGCTTTTCCTGTTGCATCAGCAGCGTGCAGAATACGGCGATGGCTGTGCCCGCCTTCACGGGTCAGATGATAGCTCTCTTCACCATTAGGCTGAACCTGCGTATCAAACAGCACGCCCTGGTCGATAAGCCATTGCACGCAGTGGCGGGCATTGCTGGCGACAAACTCTGCGGCATGCTCATCCACGATCCCGGCACCGGCAATCAGAGTGTCTTCTACGTGTGAGGCAATGCTGTCCGTTTCATCAAACACGGCGGCAATACCGCCTTGTGCATAGAAGGTGGAACCTTCGCTCATCGGCCCTTTACTCAGCACGATTACGTTCTGATGTTCCGCCAGGCGCAGCGCGAGGGAGAGGCCAGCAGCACCGCTGCCGATAATCAGTACATCACAATGGAGTTCAGGCGTTGTATTCATGATGTTTGTTTAATTTACTAAACATGGTCTGGGCAGAATAGCATTGTGATGCGAGTTATCGCACGTTTTTTTTGAAGCGTGTTGCAATGACTAAACGGATGGCCGGAAGTTAAATCATCGCTAAATGACTGGAATTATTTTGCGAAGCAGATCGTTAGCTTCAGATTTTGTGGTGAAATAAAGCCTGTGTTGCGTTACTCTTCTGACGATAAAGTTAATGATTCTTGTCAGAAAGCGGGTGCGTATCGTGAACAGACTTATAATGAGAGAAAATGAACGGTCTGCGGCGCGATGAACAAAAACAAAGGCGTTACGGAACTTATTGAAGAACAGACGCTCTAATTCGGTGCTTGCTCAAAGTGCAATGTTGTTAGAGTGGCGTTTCGATAACGCGTGGAATTTGGTTTGGGGAGACATTACCTCGGATGAGCGAGCAGTTAACGGACCAGGTCCTGGTTGAACGGGTCCAGAAGGGAGATCAGAAAGCTTTTAACCTACTGGTGGTGCGCTACCAGCATAAGGTAGCGAGTCTGGTTTCCCGCTATGTACCGTCAGGCGATGTTCCTGATGTGGTACAAGAGTCTTTTATTAAGGCCTATCGCGCGCTGGATTCATTCCGGGGGGATAGTGCTTTTTATACCTGGCTGTATCGTATTGCAGTCAATACGGCTAAGAATTATTTGGTTGCTCAGGGGCGTCGTCCGCCTTCAAGTGATGTTGACGCTATCGATGCAGAAAACTTCGAAAGTGGCGGCGCGCTGAAAGAAATTTCGAACCCTGAGAACTTAATGTTGTCAGAAGAACTGAGACAAATCGTTTTTCGCACGATCGAGTCGCTCCCGGAAGATTTACGCATGGCAATTACGTTACGGGAGCTGGATGGCCTAAGCTATGAAGAGATAGCCGCCATCATGGATTGTCCGGTCGGCACGGTTCGTTCACGAATTTTCCGTGCGCGAGAAGCCATTGATAATAAAGTTCAACCGCTTATCAGGCGTTGACGATAGCGGGATACTGGAAAAGGTATTAGGCATGCAGAAAGAAAAACTTTCCGCTTTAATGGATGGTGAAATGCTGGATAGTGAGCTGCTCGATGAGTTGTCTCATTCTCCCGAAATGCAACAGACCTGGGAGAACTATCATCTTATCCGCGACACTCTGCGGGGTGATACCAGCGATGTTCTCCATTTCGATATCTCAGCACGCGTTATGGCGGCCATTGAGAACGAACCTGTTCATCAGACCACGCCGCTTATTCCTGAAGCGCAGCCTGCACCTCACCAGTGGCAGAAAATGCCGTTCTGGCACAAGGTGCGTCCATGGGCCAGCCAGCTCACCCAGATGGGAGTCGCTGCGTGTGTATCGCTTGCAGTTATCGTTGGGGTCCAGCACTATAATACCCAGTCTGAAGCCAGTCAGCAGCCTGAAGCGCCAGTGTTCAATACGCTGCCGATGATGGGTAAAGCCAGTCCGGTTAGCCTGGGCGTACCGGCAGATGCCTCCGCAAGCGGCGGACAGCAACAGCAGGTACAGGAGCAGCGTCGTCGCATTAATGCGATGTTGCAGGATTACGAGTTGCAGCGTCGTCTGCACTCCGAGCAGCTTCAGTTTGAGCAGGCCCAAACCCAGCAGGCTGCTGTGCAGGTGCCAGGAAACCAAACTTTAGGAACGCAATCGCAGTAATGAAGCAACTTTGGTTCGCCATGTCTTTGATGGCGGGTAGCCTGTTCTTCTCTGCTAACGCCTCGGCTGATGTTTCATCCGGGGCGTTGTTGCAGCAAATGAATCTGGCCAGCCAGTCACTCAATTACGAGTTGGCATTTATTAGCATCAATAAGCAGGGTGTCGAATCGTTACGCTATCGCCACGCCCGCCTTGATAATCAGCAGCTCGCCCAGCTTTTACAGATGGATGGCCCGCGTCGGGAAGTGGTCCAGCGTGGGAACGAAATCAGTTATTTCGAGCCAGGCCTTGAGCCGTTTACGCTCAATGGTGACTACATCGTTGATTCCCTGCCATCGCTCATTTACACCGATTTTAAACGTCTCGCCCCCTACTATGATTTTATCTCGGTGGGGCGAACGCGTATTGCCGACAGGTTGTGCGAAGTGATCCGCGTAGTCGCGCGGGATGGGACACGTTACAGCTATATCGTCTGGATTGACGCAGAGACGAAGCTGCCGATGCGCGTTGATCTGCTCGATCGCGACGGTGAAACGCTGGAGCAGTTCCGCGTGATCTCCTTCGACGTGAACGGTCAGGTTGGCAACAGTATGCAGAATCTGGCCAAAGCCAGCCTGCCGCCTTTGCTTTCCGTACCTGCCGGCGATTCTGTCAATTTCAACTGGGTACCTTCCTGGATCCCGCAAGGATTCAGCGAAGTATCCAGCAGCCGTCGCCAGCTGCCGACTATCGAAACACCGGTTGAGTCGCGCCTCTATTCCGATGGGCTATTTAGCTTCTCGGTGAATATCAATCGCGCTACGGCGAACAGTTCCGAACAGATGCTCCGTACCGGTCGCCGGACGGTTAGCACGACGGTACGCGATAATGCGGAAATTACCATTGTTGGTGAATTACCGCCGCCAACAGCAAAACGTATTTCAGACAGCATTAAATTCAGGGCTGCGCAATGATTAAAGAGTGGGCGACGGTCGTATCCTGGCAGGATGGCGTAGCGCTTGTCAGCTGTGACGTTAAAGCATCATGCAGCAGCTGCGCTTCGCGAGCCGGTTGCGGCAGCCGCGTATTGAATAAGCTGGGGCCGCAAACGTCGCACACTATTGCTGTGTCGAGCGATCAGCCGCTGGTGGCAGGGCAAAAAGTGGAGCTCGGCATCGCTGAAGGCAGCCTGCTCACTTCCGCCATACTGGTTTACCTCTCTCCGCTCGCCGGACTGTTTGTGATGGGCGGGGTTTTCCAGATGCTGTTCGGCACAGATTTGGCCGCCATGTGCGGTGCCGCCTTGGGCGGTGTGGGCGGGTTCTGGCTTGCTAAAGGCGTTTCCCCAAGGCTTACCGCCCGGGAAGCCTGGCAGCCCGTCATTCTCAGCGTTGCACTGGCACCCGACCAACTTCGTGTTGAGACGCTCTCTTCTGAGGCCCGGTGATCTGCCGGGCTTTATTATTATTTACATCGCAATAAAGTAAACGCCGTCTCTTCGCGCTATACCTGACTCTAAGTGCATTTCCAGCAGACGAGGTTGTAGTGTAGAATGCTGCGTTTTCGCACTGAAAAACGTCAGGCTAAGAACAGCGGCCTCCAGGAATTCGTAAGGCATAATTATTTAACTATATGAAGAACATACGTAACTTTTCGATCATTGCTCACATCGATAATTGATACCCCGCCAGCCTCCGCAAACCTCCGACAAAAACGCCTCAATATCCCCATCAAATCAGCCTTTCCAAAAATTATACTGTTTGCATGTACAGTCAACCTACGACATCATAAGTCATGGTTTTTGTGTCCACCAGTGCGTCCATATCCTATGATGGACACATAACCCCCCGTTCTGATGGACACACGCAGGGACAAATCATGGCTATTTCAGATAGTTATCTAAAGTCGTGCCTTGGGCGCGAACGAGACAAAGTTGAAGAAAAGGCAGACCGTGATGGTCTGTGGGTACGCATCTCCAAAAAGGGGGCCGTTACTTTTTTCTACCGATTCCGCTTCCTGGGCAAACAGGACAAGATGACGATCGGCAGCTATCCGGAATTCGGATTAAAAGTTGCGCGCGATGAAGTCGCTAAGTGGGCCGCTATTCTTGCCCGTGGCGAAAACCCTCGGATTAGGCAAAGCCTCGACAAAGCCAAGATTAACAGCCAATACACCTTCGAAGAGCTGTTTCGCGAATGGCACGCTATGGTCTGCATTCAGAAAGAATCAGCCGGGCAGGTCCTCCGCACGTTTGAATTGCACGTTTTCCCTAAGCTCGGGAAGTACCCGGCGCATCAGTTGACGCTTCACAACTGGCTCACTGTTCTGGATCGTCTGGCGCAGGGATACACCGAGATTACCCGGCGTGTAATCAGCAATGGCCGGCAGTGTTATTCATGGGCGGTGAAACGCCAGTTGCTGGAGGTCAATCCACTGGCTGAAATGTCTGGGCGTGATTTCGGCATCCAGAAACAAATGGGTGAGCGAACACTGGACCGCAAAGAACTGGCGATTGTCTGGCGAGCCATTGAGGATTCCCGCCTCATTGAGCGAAACAAGATCCTCTATAAATTGTCACTGATATGGGCGTGCAGGGTAGGCGAACTCCGGCAGGCTGAAGTAGCACATTTTGATTTTGAAGAAGGGATCTGGACTGTTCCATGGGAAAACCACAAGACAGGACGGAAGACAAAGAAACCGATAATTCGACCTATCATCCCGGAAATGCTCCCACTGATAAGACGGGCCATTGAGCTGGCGCCAGGACGCTTTGTTTTTTCAAAATATGAAGACAAGCCGATGAGTGAAGGCTTCCATATGAGCATCAGCAGTAACCTGGTTAAGTTCATGCTCAAGGCCTATAACGAGCAGGTCCCACACTTTACTATTCATGATCTGCGCAGGACTGCGCGAACGAATTTCTCAGAGCTAACCGAGCCGCATATCGCCGAAATAATGCTTGGCCACAAACTGCCTGGTGTGTGGTCAGTGTACGACAAGCACACCTATGTTGAGGAAATGAGAGTGGCATATGGTAAGTGGTGGGCCCGACTTATGAGCATCGTCGAGCCCGACATTCTGGAGTTCACGCCGCGTCAGGTCGGGTGAGACGGCCTTTATCATCACGGGTTAGGTTCAGGTGAGACATCGGCTTACGAGTTGATCGTGACATCTCTTTAATCTGCCAGGCGGTGACTTTGGTTCTGAGCCATTTATTCGGTCCACCCATGTAAGCGCAATCTGGCTCAGGAAAAGGGTTCTCGTTTGGGGCTCTTTTCCTGTAGCGTTCGAGCGTACGTGATGAAATACACAGCTGCCCGCAGATGTCTTTGGTGCTCATCAGCTCAAATTTATTCGTTGCTTTGCTCATCTTTGTTCTCCAAGGGCCCCAGTCGGGGCCGTTTGATAATGCTTTATCAGGACACTTGCCCGGGAAGATTACGCAGCCGGCGCGCACCATTCATGGCTGTCGCAACGTAGCTGGCCTGGCGGTTAACAACTTCCACGGTGACCTTTATTCCATCCACCACTACGGTGTAAGTGGTCTTGGTCTTTTGCTTTCCGAATTCACCGTAAATTTCCACATGCTTCGCCAGTGCTGCCTCACATGCCCGGCGTGCAAGTGGCGATTGTTTGCTTCGGTTAATCAGTTGCATATCGTTACCGGGAGGGCGGACCCTCCCGCCTCCCTTAGGCCACGTATTCCGGTTTCATATCCGCCAGGGTGATGCTGAACTGATCGTGCAGCTCGTCGCCCAGGTGACGCTTTGAAGATGCCAGCACGCGCTCGGCTTCCGCGAACCGCTCTGTCGCGTCCGGTTCTTCCGGAGAAGGTAGGGAGTTGATAGCCGCCTCAACCTTGTTGCGTGCATCCACCTGGTAGTAACGCTTCACGGCTTTGTTTTTCAGCTCGGTGAACAGTGCGGATCCCAGCGTAGCTTTCGCGGTTTCGATGTCGGCACGCAGCGCTTTGGCGCTATCCACATCCTGAGCGGCCTCAATGCGGTCGCGGAAATCCTGGGCCAGGGTGTCGATATTTACAGATGGCTCCTGAGGATCCTGCGTGTTTACTACATTTTCACCTTTGATATCAGCCAGGCTCATTTTCTGAACCGGTGCCGGGTTAATTTCCCTTTCGGTGGGCTGCTCAATCTCATCAGGCGTGTAAACGCCTAGGATCACATGCGGGCAGTACAAGCGCGCCCAATATTTCACGCCGAGGTAGGCTATTTGCTGGTCGGGCTTTGAAACCCACAGCGGCGAATTTCGAGTAACTACCTGCGACAGGTAAAGAGGTTTATCCCAGGTGATTTCACTTTCACCACGAAGAATTGCTCCGACTTGAACATAGAGGCCTTCTTCGTCTTCATCAGTCCAGTCGCGAACGCGTTCGGAAACAGTGTACTTACCGTTCTTACCCATTTTTTCACGGGTCACTTCTTTGGTTTTGGTGCAACGTTCCCAGTCGCCGCCGTAGCGATAATGAAAACGGCCATGAATGGCACTGGAACTGGTAATTACGGCGTTAACAAGCTGCGCTTCGTAACCCAACTGGCCGTTGACCAGGTGAGTTTTTTGCGCCACCGCGTAAGGGTTCATGCCCCACTGCATGGCTTGCATAACAATCGCCATGCAATCCGCAGGCTTTCCTGCCAAGTGCGCCGGTACTGTAACAACAGACTGGGCCATCAGCCCGGCGAAAGCCTGCAACTGACCCAGTGCCTGAACGTTGAAAATTGAGTTGCTGGCAGAGATAGTGTTTGGAGCCTGCTGCTCAGCAGTTACGATATTCATGTTTTCCATCATCATTCCCCTTATGCCTGAGTACGCAGCGCTTCAAGGCGGCGCAGGTCGAAGTCGTTCAGTTCGTCGGTGTAATCGTCGATGATTGGCGCTGGCCATTCCCCTGTGTCGAAGCCGGTTGCTATAGCGCGCATCGCTTTTCGGTACTCGAGCATGCCCAGTTCCAGCAGGTCTGCGGATGCCTCGATGATGGCGATCCAGTGATAGTTCTCGTCTTTGTTGACGAAAATCCAGAAGAACTGGTCCAGCGCCGCGGTTTCGCAGTACATAGCCGCACTGAGGTGGTAGTCCCGGTCAATAATTTCCCGATGCAGCCGGGCGCGCAGGCTTTCCTGCTTAACGTTCCACATGCTGATGGTTTTCAGGTCAGCACCGATACGCACGCCATCCAGGTCGATCTCAAGGTCAGGGCGCACACGAACTTCCAAGCCCGTCTCCTCATCAAAGCCGAAGTAACTCACCTCGACGGCGCGGCTCGGGTGGGTCAGCAGCATGCCGGCGGTCGGGTGAGCCAGAAGCGCTTTTTGAATATTCAGCGCGGTGCTCAGCTGCTGGCGGGTGACCAACACTTTTCCTTCAGGATTCTCGCGCCAGGCATCCAGCAGCTCGTCGGCAAAAACAGCATCTGGTTTGACTGCTTTCACGGCCTGAATCAGATCGGACTTAGTGCCAGAGACTTTCAGCGGCTGTAGCTTCTGCGCTTCCTGCGCCACCATGTCAGGGTTGATGATCGCTAACTGCTCGAGCAGCGCGTCACGGCTACCGCTAGTTTTAACCGGCGTCGGCAGGGTGGCGTTGTACTCTTTGATGCAGGCTTTCATCGCATTGGCGGTCTGCTTCTGGTCTGCGTCAATACGCTGGAAGTCAGCTGGCAGTGCCATATAGTTCTGCGCCGTTTCTTCCAGGTTAGCGCCCAGCGGCACCTGCGCGGGCAGGGTGGCGTTGTACTCTTCCAGTAACACCTTGATGTCGTCGGCAGACAGCAGCGCCGGCAGGCTGGCGTTGTACTCATCAATAAAGGCGCGCAGGGTCGCGGCTGTTGTGAATGCGCCTTCCGGGATAGCCGGTTCAATGCTGAATTCTGCATCCAGCTGTTCAGGCTGCAACGCCAGCGCATGCACTAAGTTGCCCATGTCCAGCACTGCGGAACGCTCTTTGACGATGGTTTTCTCAACGTGGCGCGCATTGAAGTACATCAGCGATACGCGCGCATCTTTCACCTGGGTTGAGCTGATGCCGTTGGCGGCGTGGTAAACCTCGTTCGGAAGACCTTCATAGCGGCCTGGCTCGAAATAAGCAGGATATTCAACAGATGGTTCTTCCTGATGCACTTCTGGTTCGTGTTGTGCCGATTCTGGTTCGCTTTGAGCAGGTTCTGGCTCTTCCTTGATGGCAGAATCTGTTTTTGGCTGATCACCGGCCTGTTCCTGATTCGCCAGGCTTGGCGCGGCAGCGGCCAGTATCTCTACCGGAGCTACGGTAACTGCTTGCGTATCAGCTGCATCAGCGCCTTCGCCTGGTTGTACCGGATCAGTATTTTCGACTTTCTCTGGCTGAGTCGTTTCCATCTGCACATCGCTGGTGGTCTCCGCTGCGTTTTCCGTTTTTTCGGCTTCATTTGAGGCGTTTTGGTTGAGCAGGTCATCAATGGAAAATATGCCGCTGCCCATACTTGTGATTTTCGGTTGTCCTTTCGCTTCCTCGGCGCGGCGGCGCGCACCTTCTTCACGAATCCGTTGTAAATTCTCTTCGTGAGTAGTGGTGGCCACACGCTGGGTCATTTCCCATTTCGGATCTGTTGGGTCGCTAATACCCTCGACAAACTCACCACGTTCGGCTGCCAGCTGCTTGTCCACGTTTTCACGTGAAATATCTGGAGCGGCAGAAGGCTGCGGCATTAACTCTGTTGTCGAATTGAAATTTGTTGTCATCGTTCGGTTAACAAATTCCAAGTGAGCAGCAGGCGTCTTGTGGATGTTCTCAGGAGCGATACGCACTAGGTTAAAAATTGCCGTCCGGTTAACCGCCAGAACGCCGGGCTGGTTGCGCAGAATGCTGCTCCATGATTTCCACGGCTCCTCTTTTTTAGCGACAATTTCCTTCGCGCGGCGCAGAACGCTGCCTGGTATTTCGTGTGGGTTGAAGTCCATCGGCAGCAGGGCGCAGGCGATCTCAAGATCGAGAGAGTCCAGCGTATGGTGTGCGCCTTCGCCGCGGTCAGTAACATGGCCGCCATCAGCGTTAGTGCCGGAATCAGTACGCTGCACGCTGCTGATGCGGTTTCCGGCAGCCCATTCGCGCGCCAGGATGCCACGGTCAATGTAATCAGTCGCAGCCCAGATTCTGGTGAAACGAAGAACCAAAGCGAGTTCGTGACGCTTCTCCTGGCTGAACACCTTGCGAATGGCGTCGGTATAGCGCCAAAGGTCTTTGGTATCGTAACCCTTAACCTCTTCGCAGTTTTCTGCCGCCAGCAGCAGGTTCTGAACGTAGCTGTTGTCAGTGTCCATCTCCAGCATGCTGATAGCTTCGTACTCTTCGCGGGTAACGTGGTGGCGCAGTTCGTCGGCGGTGAACTGTGCAAGAAGCTGCTTACGGAAGGGCATTCTGCACACTGGATAACGGGTGTTTTCATCGTCGTGCTCGCCGATCTGGATACCGTCATCAGTAGCGATATGCTGGCCAGTTTCAACCCCGGCGTCGCTGGTTCTTTCTGATTTGAGCAGAGTAAGCTTTCCGCTCCTCCACTCTCTCACTACCTCATTACGGTCGCCGGCATCTACTCTCAACCAGTCGGCCATGAAAGCAGCAAGTAGCTTTACTTCGTGCTCTTCATCTGGCGCGAATACCTGCTTAATCGCCTGGACCAGTTTCCATTCAGCGCTCAGGCTGAGTTCGGCAACTTCAGGGGTGTCATTCTTCGCCAGGAGCAGATTCTGGAGATAGGTTTTGCCTTCATCCAGTGACATTTCGCTGGCAACCAGTTGCTGCTCTTTACTGATATGCGTCTGATATTTGTCGCTGGTCAGGTGGAAGGCAAAACGGACTGCTGGAGTACGGTTTTCAAGCGTAACACTCTCGTCGATAGTTTCGACTTTAACGGTCGTTTCCGGAGCGGCAGTATTGTCCATGGATCCAGTAGACTCAACTCCGGCCTTTGGCAGCCAGGTGCGTCCATCGTCCTGGAGTGCGTAGCGCTCGCACCAGGTGTAATCCACAATGCCTTCTTCCGGCAGGTCGTTACATACCGGGAAATCGGTGCGGATCGGTTTGGCGTAGTCTTTACCGCGGCCAGTTTCTTCAATGCCTGCTTCTTCCAGTGCAACATCGAGTTGGAGATTGGCGCGGGCTGCACTTTTCGCAGTGAACCAAATCACCGCATCTTTCTTGCCAGATTTCTGACTGGCTTTGAGCAGATGGAAAAATTCCATGTCAGATCCTCATTTTTGGATGTAAGATCCCCGGGCCAGAAATAGCGCCCATAGGGTGTGTTTTTGGTTTGGTATAAATTCCGGTGTAACTTTGGTCGGTGGCACCGGACGTAAATCCCGCCTTGCGCGGGGTTTTCGTTATGCTTCGTGAGCCATCTGGTCGAACGAAGCGCAACGTACAGAACAGTAATCGCGTTGTTCGCGTTTTAGCTGCGAGCCGTGGATGAAAAGCAGTTCGTTTTTAACTTCCCTCCCTTGCTCGATCGGCTTGCGGCAGTACGCGCATTTCTTTGCTTCACACATCTGGATTCCCCTTCTGCGCCAGCAGGTAACATAAACGGCGAAGAATCACTTCAAAGAAGTTCAGTTTTACGGCCTGTTGCCGGGCTGGTTTGCGTGCGAAATCAATCATCTCACCCTCGTTTGCCTTGTCGCCGGCCAGCGGAACGTTTATCACCTGACAACGATGCGCTTGTTGTCGATGGAATGAAGAGTACAACCAAAAGTTCGATAAGTAAAGTGCAAATGGAACCTTTAGTTCTATTTGGGGGTAAAAAAAGACACCAATGCGGTGTCTTTTTTGTTCAGAGCGGGAATGTGGCTATTTCTTGAGATCGTTCATTATGTCGTAGACATCATTCTTCAGTAGGTCCATTTCTTTCACCACACCCCTGGTGTGAATGATCAAACGGAGCTTTTCAGCTTCAGGCAACTGATTAAACAGAGATAACAACGTTTGTTCCTGTTCATCAAGAACGCGAGGTAATGTCGGAAGTTCTTCTCCATTCTCCCCTTCTGTACCCGGTTCCATAAAGAACCAGTACTCAGGTCTGCCGGTTACGGCTGACAGCCTTTTAAGGCGCTCGCCGCTTGCTGCTGCTGCACCATTCGCCCATTTACGCACTGAAGTATGTGAAAGCATCACGCGCCTGGCTAAATCAGCCATGCTCCAGCCGTTTTCCTCCATCACTTGATGGATTCTTTTGGCAAACACAGGGTGAGGAGTTTTATTCATATTTTCATTTTACAACCAATGGTTTTATAGTTCATCAGAACTATTGGTTTGATTTTTGTTGGAACCAAAAGTTTTAAATGTTATTCTCCTGCCAACATTCACCAACATGCAGGACAACAAATGGATAACCAACTTAAAGACAAAATCAGTAGCCACATGACGCAAGTAGGCATAGGAGAGTGCTTCGGAATTTCATCGCAGGCTGTCGGTAAGTGGCTTCGGAAAGGAAAAATTCCTCACGGCCGAATTCTGCCCCTTTGTCGGATTCTTGAGTGGCAGGTTACCCCACATGAAATCGACCCAGTGGCATATCCAAATCCCACAGACGGGCTGCCAAAACAGGAGTCCTGACCATGCACGCCATTTCATATCAACAAAATACCGGATTACATCCGGGGGCGATGATAAATCGCAATCAGCCAGACGCGGCAGATAAGCACGAACAGATCCGCGATGCCGTTCGTGCCTGGGCCGCGTCACTGGATAACCAGGATGTCGTTGCCGGGATCATCGTTGAGGAGTGGGAACGACAGGGCGGCGCCGGGCTGGAATTTCCCGAAGACCTGAGCCGTAAGCGTCAGAAACTCTTCCGCTGGCTCGATGGTGATACGGAGTATGCGCGCAAAAACATCAGCCAGCTGTCTCCCGCGATCATCGCCGTTCTACCGCTTGAGTTCCGTGGCCGCCTGGTACCTCAGGACTGCTTTATGACGCGCTATGCAGCGATGGAGAAGGAGATCGGCGAAGCGAAACGCGCGGTGATTCTGAGGGCGCCGCAGCACCAGCTGGTGAAAGAGGTGAAGGAGGGCATTGAACACCTGCTGGCGCTTCTGCCTGGGGAGGCTGTTGTTCAGGTTCTGAGTGGCCTCGCAGTCATGGGCCCGGGCGTCATGTGAGGTGCGCAGTGAATCATGTCGAATTTAAGGTGAAAGCCGCGGTGCGCGAACACCAACGGCTTTCGAGTGCAAATACGTCCGGTAGTTGCGGAGAGCAGTATGTCAAACACCGCTGAAATTTACAAATTCCCCACGCAAGAGGGGAAGCAGGAGAGTCGCATGGCTGAACTGGAGAACGGCTATTTGCGTTTAGCCAACCAGATCCAGGATGCCCTGTGTATCGTCGAGCTATCAGGCCGCGAATTCCGCGTTCTGAACGCTATCGTCCGTCTGACCTATGGCTGGTCCAAAAAGTCGGACAGGATCGCCAACAGCCTCATTGCGGACAAAACAACGCTGAAGGTGAAGCACGTTTCAGAAGCGGTACTGAGCCTCGCTTATCGGAACATCATCATCCTGCGGCGCATTGGGCAAACCAGATACATTGGGATTAATACCAACCTGGATAAGTGGGCCTACACAAAACCAAATTGCACAAGATGCCCAGCGGCTTTCCCGGCTGCTGAAGTTATCACATGGGTTATTTCAATCCCTGAAGTCAGTCATTACCACCCCCAAAAACAGGGATGGTTATCCCCGAAAACAGGGATGGTTATCCCTGAAAATGGGGATGGTGAAAATAACCGTCAAACCATCCCTGAAAACGGGGATGGTTATCCCCAAAAACAGGGAAAGGGATCCCCGAAAACAGGGAACACCAAAGACATTCTTCCAAAGACAAATATAAATACAGATCTTACCCCCTCTAATCCCCCAAAGGGGAAGAGTAAGTTTGACCCGCTCAGTGTGCCGATCCCTGAATGGCTGAATGCGACGTCTTGGGAGGAATGGGTCACATACCGTCGCCAGGCCGGTAAGCCCATTAAAACCGAGATGACAGTGACCAAGGCTTTCAACCTGCTGAAAGAGTGTCTGGATGAAGGCCACGATCCGGTAGCCGTTATAAACGCGAGCATTGCCAATGGTTATCAGGGCCTGTTTAAACCGAAATTCGCCTTTGGCGGCAGTAAGGCTGGTCGTGATGTGAACCAGATATCCAAGCCTGACAGCAAAATTCCACCGGGTTTCAGGGGGCATCAATGAAAAACGTAATCGGTACTGGCAGCGCACTCGAGCGCCTGAAGAAGATTATCCCGGCCAGCGTTCAGCCAAAATTCACCAGCGTTGAAGAGTGGCAGGCATGGCAGGAAACCGAAGGTCGTAAGCGGTCCGGCGAAATCGACAAGATGAACCAGCGCGCCCGCTCAGAAAAAATCTTTGGTCGTGCCGGCATCCAGGCACTGCATCGCAGTTGCTCGTTCGCGAATTACGAGGTGAATGGGCCGGAGCAGCGCCAGGCATACAGCATGGCAAAAAGCTACGCGCAGAACTTCGGCGGCGGCAGCTTCGCAAGCTTTGTGTTCAGCGGCGCGCCGGGAACCGGTAAGAACCATCTTGCAGCGGCAATTGGTAATTATCTGCTGGGCGCTGGCCACTCCGTCCTGGTGGTGACCATCCCTGACCTGATGCTCCGTGTTCGCGAGTGCTACGACGACGGGCAGTCCGAATCGTCCCTGCTAAACGACCTGTGTAACGTTGATCTCCTGGTGCTGGATGAGGTCGGTATTCAGCGCGGCTCCAGTGGTGAGAAGGTCATCATCAATCAAGTCATTGACCGTCGACTTTCCTCGATGCGTCCGGTAGGCATCCTGACCAACCTGAACCACGGCGAACTGGTGAACACCCTGGGCGCTCGCGTTATGGATCGTCTTCAGATGGATGGCGGGATCTGGGTGAATTTCGACTGGGAAAGTTATCGAAAAAACGTGTCGCATCTGCGTCCTGTTAAATAATTTCAGAGGAAAAACCATGGAAACCGTAATTCAGGTACTGGAAAAAATGGGCCGGGCGACATACCGCGAAGTTGCTGCCCGTCTTGATATCGACCCGGTCGATGCGCTCACCATGTTACGTGAGCAGCGTGATCAGGGGTTGTGCGATTTTGGCGATGGCGGCTGGTTCCTCGGTACCGTGACAGGTCAGCCTCAGCAGTCTACGCCAAAGGCTCCTGTGAATCCGTCCCCGCGTCTGAAAGGTGAGGAGCCGGAACCCGTTGATCCTGATGTCGTCCGACAGCAGCTGCGTGAGCAAGGGGCAATGACGACAGTTTCGCTGGCTGCGGCCGTCAATCGCAATGCCCGCGGAATGGTCTCTGTTCTTCGCGCGCTGGAGCGCCAGGGCGTTGTGGTGAAGAACGGGAAGGGCAAAGGCGTTACCTGGTCCCTTGCTGTTGTTACAGAACCCCTTAAGCAAGAACCGGTACCGGAGGCACCTGCCGCGCCGGAAGAAGCAAAACCAGTCGAACAGATCGTGAGTGAAATTCCCTCGTTCACCGAAGGGCGCGCCGCAGTCGAAGCGGTACCAGCGGTGCGGGATATTTCTCGCGAAATCCGCCGCACCAGAAACAAGCTGGAGCAACTGACCAAACTGCGTGACGCGGTTCGTGTTATTGGTCGCCACAGAAATCTCGTTCAGCAGCTGACAGGGAGGGAATAACCGATGGCCAGAAAGAAAACCGACAAAGAACGCACCCTGATCATCAACCGTATTATCGAACTGGTGAAAGAGCAGGGACGCATCACAACGAATGATGTCGTTGCGATGTTCGGCCTGCACCGGACCACGGCGGAGAAATATCTCCGCGTAGCGGTGGCTCAGGGTGGCCTGGTTCGCCATGGACGCTGCGGTGTCTTCCGTGACCTGCGGGCAACAATCGACTTTGACCTGAAACGTTTTTCGCACAACAAGGCGGCTGCATGAGCACAATTACCAAAGAATTCACCAAAGAGCAGTTGATTGCGCGCACAGAAATGCGACTCGCTATGGTTGCCGGATTCCCTGAGAGCAAGCTGGCGCAGATGGATAAATGCCTGGCTAAAATCGCTCAGGCAGTGTTGAAGGCCGAGCCGTTCCTTTATGCCATAGCTGATTCTGAAGGTGAGGCGCATTTAGATGAGTTCTGCGTTGCTTATGGCGAGGACGCCTTAGTCTCAGAAATTAGCGCCCTCAACGAAATGGCAGAATCACCGGGAGAGGAATACAAAGCGGTACCTGTGTACCGGCTACCAATGCTGGAGGGATTGAAGTGATGAATGTGCCCCTAAAAGAATGGCTAAATCAGACTATCGTGGAGCTTGAAGAAGAGCGCGATGCGACACCAGGCGCAGTAAACGAAGATGCGACTATGGCGCTGGCTGCGATGAAACTGGCGTTGGCATCGCTCGAAGCAAGGAACCGCAAACTTTTTACCTGTAGCGCGTGTGGCGCCGAGGGTTTAGACGAGCCATTAGAGTCGAAGTGCCATTGCAATGAAGATGGCGCGCACTGGATTGAAAGTGTTGTTTACACCGCTCCGCCAGCGCTGATGTTGCCGGAGGAAATGCCAAAAGGCCTGGCCGGTCAGATTGTCAGCCTGTTGGCGCATAACATTGGCGATAAATTTTTGGCACAGAAAATCTGGAATGTCTGCCGCGCTGCCGCAAAAGGAGAGTGAACATGTCCGAGAAAATAATACTCGATATGTGCTGCGGTTCCCGCATGTTCTGGTTAAACAAATGCGACTCTCGCGCTGTCTTTACCGACATTCGCAGTGAGGAGCATGAGCTTTGCGATGGCCGCCGTCTGGTTATCAGTCCTGATTTCATTGCTGACTTTCGCGCGCTGCCGTTTGCTGATAACACCTTCCCCGTAGTGGTGTTCGACCCTCCTCATCTTGAACGAGTTGGTGAGGCTGCCTGGATGGGTAAAAAATACGGGCGATTGAACAAAAAAACGTGGCGTTCTGACCTGCGCGCCGGTTTCAAAGAGGCATTCCGAGTATTGCGGCCACACGGTGTACTCATTTTCAAATGGAACGAAACTCAGATTCCAGTTAGCCAGGTTCTGGCGCTGACGGATGTAAAACCAATCATTGGTCAGCGTACCGGGAAAAATGACAAAACCCACTGGATATCCTTCGTTAAAGACGGTGAGCCACAGAACAACTTTGACCCGCAATTGCAGTACGCCACGAAACGAATTATCGAGCTGGAAAACCTCCTGCTGGTGGACGTGCTGGATACCGTCTGGCCTGCCGAGGTCGGAATGGTATACAGCCAGATTGAAAACGCCGGGGATCTCCCGGCACACCACCAGCGTCGCCTGAAACATCATATCAACCGGATGTGGCTTGAGAAGTTGCCGGTACCGTCAATTGTCGTTGCTGCCCGTTCGCTGGCCGCCGCCATGGAGGAATACGCGTGAGAGAAATTATTGTCGATAACTTTGCCGGCGGCGGTGGGGCGTGTACAGGCATTGAAATGGCTATCGGGCGCAGTGTTGATATTGCGATCAACCACGACCCGAACGCCGTTGCGATGCACACCACCAACCACCCCGATACGCTGCACTATTGCGAATCCGTGTTTGACGTAAACCCTCAGCTGGCGACCGCTGGCCGCCCGGTGGGGCTGGCGTGGTTCTCCCCGGACTGTCGCCACTTCTCGAAAGCCAAAGGCTCGAAGCCGGTGGAGAAAGAGATTCGCGGTCTGGCGTGGATCGTCATTCGTTGGGCGCTGGCGGTGCGACCGCGCGTGATGATGCTGGAGAACGTGGAGGAGTTCAAAACGTGGGGGCCGCTCATCGTATCGGCTGACGGTGGGCAGCGCCCGGACCCGGAACGCGCAGGCGAAACCTTTGAAGCGTTCTGCGGCATGTTGTCCGGAGGTATCCCCGCCGGGCATCCGGCGCTGGTGGAGTGCTGCGAGTTCCTGGGCATTGCCGCCGACGGCATGCAGGCGCAGCAGCTGGTGGCCGGGCTGGGTTATGCAGTCGATTACCGCGAACTGCGTGCCTGCGACTTTGGTGCACCGACCATCCGGAAGCGGTTCTTCATGGTGATGCGCTGCGACGGCGTGCCTGTGACCTGGCCGGAAGTAACCCACGCGGATCCGAAATCTCCAGCAGTTCAGGCTGGTAAGCTGGCACCATGGCGAACAGCTGCTGAATGCATCGATTGGTCGATTGCCGCGCCGTCAATTTTTGGCCGTAAAAAGCGGCTGGCAGAAAACACGCTTAAGCGAATCGCCCGGGGAATTCAGCGTTTCGTCCTGGACAATCCGACGCCGTTCATCGTGAAGTGTAACCACACCAGCACCCGTTCGGGTTATGACTTTTTCAGAGGCCAGAGCCTGAATGAGCCCTTGCAGACCATCACAAAAAAACACGGCTACGCAATCGCAGTACCGCACCTGACGAAGTTCCGCACGGGTGCTACCGGGCAGGAAGTAACTGAACCGGTACCGACGATCACCGCAGGTACATCGAAGCGTCCGGGCGGCAACGGGCATGCACTGGGCATGGTAGAAGCCGCGCTTACACCTTTTGTTGGTCGTCAGTTCGGCGCCAGCGTAGGACACCGGGCAGATGAACCAAGTGCGACAATCACCGCTGGTGGCGGCGGTAAATCGCAGCTGGTTATGCCCACGCTCATTCAGATGGGCTATGGCGAACGCCCGGGGCAGGATCCGCGCGTGCTGCAATTGGATAATCCGCTGGGTACCGTTACGGCAGGCGGCAATAAGTTCGCGACGGTGAGCGCGTTCCTGGCGAAGCACTACGGCGGTAACTACCAGGGGGCCGGCGTGAGCATGGACAAGCCGATGCACTCTGTGACAACTGTCGATCACCATGCCGCGGTAACCTCTCATCTGGTGAAGCTGCGAGGCACCTGCCGGGACGGGCAGCGCACCGACCAGCCAATGCCCACTGTTACCGCCGGCGGCACGCATGTGGGAGAGGTCAAAACCCTGCTTGCCGTGGACGGGTACGACGAGCAGCGCGCGCAGCAGACGCTGGAGTTCATGCGCGAATACTGTGGCCCGGACAGCACTGGCCTGGTGACGCTGGATGGGGTGGTTTATCGCATAGTCGATATTGGCATGCGCATGCTGCAACCGCATGAGCTATACCGGGCGCAGGGCTTCCCGGAGTGGTACATCATCGACCAGGATTTCCGTGGTGTGAAGTACGCGAAAGATAAGCAGGTGGCGCGTTGTGGAAATGCTGTTCCTCCGCCATTCGCCGAAGCGCTGGTGAGGGCAAATCTTCCTGAGCTGTGCCAGTCGAAAGAGATAGCAGCTTAAAATCATCTGATTATTCAACCCGCTACGGCGGGTTTAATTTTTTCCTACCGGCATAAAATTAGCATTTTGTGCTCTTGTTGCGTTGACCATTTTTCCAGGTAGGTGTACTGTATAAAAACACAGTATATGCAAAGGAGGCCACCATGAAAGTTGAATTAACCATTGATCGCACAAAGAAACTTCCAGATGGAGCAATGCCAGCGCTCGAAAAAGAACTGCTAAAACGGCTCCTAAATCAGTTCGAGGATTGCAGTCTGGTTGTTCGTCGTGCTGGTTCGGATGGGTTAAGCGTTTATGGTGGGGCAAAGGAAGCGAAGAAGACGGTTGAAGGGATCCTTCAGGAAACCTGGGAAAGTGCAGACGACTGGTTCTATTAAGGGTGTACACAGGGGTAGCGCGCATTTTCAGAATACCGCAATTTGCGAATCCCTTTGATGCTGCTGCCGACAATTTCTAATCGCGTCTGTATGTCGCTCAGGGGGATTCCGTGGAGGGTGTAGTTCAGTCAGATCTGCGAGTGACCATAACCGATGGGAAAGGAAGGGAGTTGCTGTCCTTCAAGTTGGGGACGGAAGAGCGCTATATAATTTCCACCAAAGATAGCTCCATAACTCACAGAAAACTAAGCAGGGATGATCGTTACTGGTCTAAAGAAACCATTATGGAAGTTGTAAGGGAAATGGCTTCTAAAAATTGACTTGTCACTACGTACGCAATCATAATTATTGAGCTGGCCTGAACAACCAGCAACCTGACCGCGATGCGCCACGGAGTGAACACCATGGCGCAGTTACAACTCATTAAGCAGTCCTCAGGGATCCTGATCCCGGCTACGCCGGAGACCAGCGATTTGCTGCAATCAAAAATCAAGCTCGGCGCCGTGCTGGTGGCCGACTTCAAACAGGTACGCAATCCTGCGTTTCATCGCCGCTTCTTCGCTCTGCTGAATCTGGGCTTCGAATACTGGGAGCCTACCGGCGGCGCAATCTCCTCCAACGAGCGCAAGCTGGTTACCGGCTACGCTAAATTCCTGGCCTCCTATGGCGGGAACGAAGGCGCACTGCTCGATGCCGCTGAGCACTATCTTGAGCAGGTTGCGAGCCGCCGTGTAACAAACGGGATCAGCCTCTGTAAATCTTTCGATGCATACCGCGCCTGGGTGACTATTCAGGCCGGGCATTACGACGCTATCAAACTTCCGGATGGCACACTTCAGAAGCACCCACGCAGTATTTCATTCGCCAACATGGACGAAATTGAGTTCCAGCAGCTGTACAAGGCCGCGCTTGATGTCCTCTGGCGCTGGATATTATCCAAAGCATTCAGGGACCAGCGCGAGGCGGAGAATGCCGCTGCGCAACTCATGAGCTTCGCGGGGTGACGGGAATGAAGAAGACCTGGTTCCATCATACCGATTGCACAACCCAGCAGGCCGAAGAACTCATGGCGGAATACCAGCGCCGCGGCGTGAAGGTAGAGCGCAACCTGAACTCCGATTATCTCACCTGGATCGTCAGCGCCCGGCTGCCTGAAGGTAATAAACCACCGCGTATAAATCGCCGGTGGCAAAACCGGATATGGGGGTGAGCATGGCTATTTATCGCAGCAAAAAATGGCTCGCCGCCGTCGGGCAGATCGAGCGTTGTGTTCTTTGTGGAGCATGGGGGACGCAGGTGGCACACCGAAACGAAGGGAAAGGCATGGGATTAAAAACCGATGACTGTGCGACAGCTGCGCTCTGCGTTTGCTGTCATGACAGCATTGATAACGGGAATAAGCTGAACAGAGAGGAGCGTCGGCAGCTTATGGACCGCGCGATTGTTCTGACAGTGATTGAAGTTGCCCGCCGCGGGCTGGTGGTACCCGCATGAAAATTTACGAAATTACGCCGATTGGCAAGCCCCGAATGACTCAGCGTGACCGATGGCATAAACGGCCAGCAACAGCAGCTTACTGGGCATACAAAGAACAGGTCCGGTTGCTGGGCATCCGCCTGCCAGATTCCGGATATCACGTCACGTTCGTTATCCCCATGCCAAAGAGCTGGAGTAAGACGAAGCGGGCGCAATATGTCGGCCGGCCTCATCAACAAAAGCCGGACAAAGACAATCTGGAAAAAGCTCTGCTGGATGCAGTGTTTGACGAGGATAGCCATGTCTGGGACGGGCGGGTTACCAAAATCTGGGGAGAAACCGGGCAAATTATCATCGGGGAGGCCACATGAAGCCAGAAACGCTTGAGGTACTCCGCGCGCGCTGGCAGCGCCTTCGGATTTACCGCCGCCCGGGATCGGTGCTGGTGGACTACCGCATCCTTCGTAATTTTATTCGTATTAACCAGTTGGCAGGAGCTGCAATATGAACCTCGAATCAATCGCTAAATATTTCGCGCCAAAATCACCGATGTTCAGTGACTCCTCGAGGGCGACTGCAACCGATAATTTGACCGGAACTGATGTTATGGCCGCGCTTGGACTGGTTAACGCCAAGTGTGGGTTTGGATTCGATTTATACCTTGCAAAAATTGGTATCAGCAGCCCTGACCGGGCAATGGAGGCGCTTTATGGAGCATCGTTGGACCTATGCCGACGCTTTAAATCAGTTACAGAACTCGATGAAAAAGTCCGGCAGCGCGTTCTCGAAATTATGTGTGCTTTTGCATACCAGGATTACGCCCGTAGTGCGGCAAGCGTTCGCAAATGTGACTGCTGCGATGGTAGCGGCTTTACCGAAGTCGAGGTATTCACCAACAAAATCCAATACCCTGACGGCAAGCCGCCAAAATGGGCGAAAGTTACAAAGGGTGTTTACCCCTCATACTGGGAGGAGTGGAAATCAGTTCGGGAGAGAGCGCGCGTTCTGTGCAAAGCGTGTAACGGCAAAGGCGTTATCAGCAATGCGTGTCGCTGCCACGGGAAAGGGAAGGTGGTGGATAAAAAAAAGACAGAGGAACAGGGCGTGCCGGTCCTGAAGGTGTGTGACCGTTGCACGGGGAGAGGTTACGCCCGGTTAAAATTTTCCAATGTGCTGGAGGGCGTCCGCACCGTATGGGATGTAAAAAAAACCACCGCTTACGGTCAACTGCAACCGCTGTTTGAATTGCTGGTGGAAGAATGCCACAGGCAAGAAGGTTATGCAGACAGCGCCTTAAAGTCAGTTACGATGTAGGCTGATTTTCTATAAAGCTCAATTGTCAGAGAAAAAAGGTGTTGAGGTCTGCGGAATTTTCGGCTAGCATCAACTCTAACGCTGGGAATCCGTTCAATCGTTTCGACCAGCATAAAAATTCAACCCTGTGGTTAATGCCGCAGGGTTTTTCATTTCTAAGGCTGCCAATCGGCGGCCTTTTTTATTTCCCCACACAGCACCCGCACATAGCGAGGTGAGAGACCATGAAAATGAATGATTCAGGGAACATCTTCACGCAGTTCTTCGCGTGGGTAGCAGCTCTGGCGTCAGCCATTGGATTTACCACTCAGGATCTGGTGTTCATGTTCTTTGGCGCTGCTGGTCTGCTTATCTCGCTTGCTTCCTACATAAACGGGCGGGTGGATGCAAACCGCAGGCGTAGAGAGGATGAGAAGCGGACAAAAATGGTCAATGACTACCTGAAAGGCGTAGGTGATAAACCCCTTCACGAGCGTCCTGCTGCTGCAAGCGTGGTCGTGGAGGCATTACAAAAGGAAAGTGAGTGATGGGAACCAGAGCAAAATTGAGTACTGCTGTTCTGGGGCTGGTGCTAACTGGTGCGCCGGCATCCATCATTCTCGATCAGTTTCTGAATGAGAAAGAGGGTAACAGCCTCACGGCGTACAAAGATGGAAGTGGTATCTGGACTATTTGCCGGGGCGCCACAATGGTTGATGGTAAATCGGTGGTCCAGGGCATGAAGCTGACACAGGCGAAATGCGACCAGATAAACGCCATCGAACGGGATAAGGCGCTTGCGTGGGTTGATCGCAATATTAAGGTGCCGCTAACCGAACCGCAGAAAGCCGGGATCGCCTCTTTCTGCCCGTACAACATCGGACCGGGTAAATGCTTCCCGTCCACGTTCTATAAGCGCATCAATGCTGGTGACCGGCAAGGGGCATGTGAAGCTATTCGCTGGTGGATTAAAGACGGCGGCCGTGATTGCCGACTAACCAAAGGCCAGAAGAATGGCTGCTATGGGCAAGTCGAGCGGCGCGATCAGGAAAGTGCGTTGACATGCTGGGGGCTGGACCAATGAAAATTAATTCTGGTCTTATCGGCGTTGTCATTATTGCTGGTCTGTCTATAGCGCTCGCAAAGAGTTGCTCAAACGCCAGTAGCCTACAGAGCGATAACGACGTTCTGCGAAGTGACAACTCTTTGCAGGGGCAGGTAATCGCCACCCAGGCATTCAACTTCAATCGGTTCAATCAGGTTGCAGAACATGCCTATAAGCTTAACTCCCTGATCGACACCAGCACCGAAGAAACCGTAATCGAATACCGGGAGATTCTCCGCCGTGAAAAAACCTGTGATCTGCCTGTTCCTGCTGATGTCGCTCGTGGGCTGCTCGAATACGCGCACCGTTTACGTGCCAGCGCAGTGCACGCCGATACCGACGGACCTGACGCAGCCGATGATAGTACCGATGCCGCCGGCTCAATAACGTACTGCCAGGCTGTGCTCTGGATTAAGCCGCTGCTGGCCGTGATTGAGAAGGGCAACAATAACCTGGCTGGCATACGGCAGATTGAAAAAGAGCGCCAGTAAGCTTTTAAAAAAGCGTGGCAGGCGAACAACCAGAAACCAACTGAGAAAAAACTATGAGCGAAGCTAAACCGCAGGATGGCACCACCGTTAAAGGCTATCGAACCTTAACGCCGGGTGATATTGAGCGCATGAATCGCCTGAAGGGTGTCAGCCGACACTTCTGTAATTTACTTGATACAGAGCGTGAGCATGTCAACGATGAGCAATCTGCTACCGGCAACCACTCAGCTGAAGCACACGAAGCTGCCCGCTGTCTCGCCATTGCGCGCACCAAAATGCAGGAAGCCTGCATGTGGGCATGTCGTGCCGTAGCCCGTCCAGACGCTGACTGTTAACCATTACAAAGCTCATCCGCTGGGCTGGTGGGCTTGATAATGGTTATCCCTTAGAGAGGATAAAACGAATCATATCCCTTTGTGGGGGTGAGGGGAAGAAAGCCGCTCATATAGCGGCTTGTGGAATGATCACTTTTGCGTGCCCAACAGAGCTGCGACCTTCTCATCTAATTTTGCTCGGTAACCATCTGGAACGGGATGATCAAACTCGATTTTATCCCCCTGAGCAATACTTTCGAGGTATATATCACCAAGCTTAGTATCCTTCCCCGCCAAGCCACTTAAAGCGGTTGATAAAACCGCAATGGCAACACGGGATGCGTGTGCGTCCAACTGCATCTTCTCGATAATGTCTTCGAGGTGGGAAATCTTTTGTTCTGCATCTGACATGGCTACTCCTTTGCATCAAATCTTCTAAGGTTGAAACATGGCATTCACCGACAAAAAAAGAGAGAGAAAGTCTCGATTACTTCGATGATTGTTATGGACAATATCCACGTATTAATTTTTAAAATCCAGAGGAAAAAATGGCAAAACCGGACTGGGGCGAGCTTCAGCAACGGTTCCTGTCCGAACATGCCGCAACCGGCGTATCACCAAAGGAATGGTGTGAAGCGCAGGGACTGAACTACGCTACCGCCCGTCGATATATCAAAAAACCTTCTGCGCAAACTGCGCAAAAACCTACGCAGAAAAAAATGCGCACTGCGCAGAAAGATAAAAGCGCAAATGAGCTGATGGATGATGATGGACTTACTGCTCAGCAACGCTTATTTGTTGCGGAGTACCTAAAGGATGGTAACGCCACACAAGCAGCTATCAGGTCGGGTTACAGCAAAAAATCCGCTGAACAAATCGGTTATCAACTCCTTCAGAAAACTTCAGTTGCCCAGGCTATTGCACAACAGCAGAAAGCCTCCATTGCGCGCACGCTTGGCGGTGCTGATGAAGTCCTTGCGCAGATGTGGCAGCTTGCCACCTTCGATGCAAACCAGCTCTCGCAGTATCGCCGCGGCGCGTGTCGTTACTGCTGGGGCTTCGGTCACCAGTACCAGTGGCGCGATATGGTGGAATTCGAAGAGAAGCGCCTCGAAGCTACAGAACGCGATAAGCGTGAGCCAGTCGATGTTGGAGGTTACGGCTACGATCACACCCGAGAGCCTAACCCAGGCTGTCCGCGCTGCAACGGCGATGGTATTGGTCAGCCGTATTTCGCCGACACCCGGAAACTCTCCCCTGTTGCTGCTCTGGCTTATTCCGGTGTGAAGCTGGGGAAGAATGGCGTCGAGATAACCGCTATCAGCCGTGAGCGAATGTTTGAAGCGGTAATGAAACGGCTCGGCCTGGCGGATAGCGAGTTCGCTCAGCGTCTCCAGCAGATCGAAATCGAACGCCGGCAGCTGGAGATTGAGAAACTCCGCAAAGAACTGGCCGGTGATGGTGATGATGACGAACCGACCCCAGTGCAAATCAATATCAACGTAGTGGACGCGAGGGCGGAAGATGGGGATCAGCCCGACACTTAACATTCCTCAGGCGCGTTTCCTCGCGATGCAGCACAAATTCAAAGCCTACGTTGCCGGGTTCGGTTCCGGTAAGACGTGGGTTGGTTGTGGCGGCATCTGTAAGGGGATGTGGGAGCACCCTAAAATCAACCAGGGTTATTTCGCGCCGACGTACCCGCAGATTCGTGACATCTTCTACCCGACGATTGAAGAGGTGGCCTTTGACTGGGGCCTGAGCGTCAAAATCAATGAGGGGAACAAAGAGGTTCACTTCTACGAGGGGCGACGGTACCGCGGGACAACAATCTGCCGCTCAATGGAGAAGCCAGGCTCGATAGTTGGTTTCAAAATCGGTAATGCGATGGTGGATGAACTGGACGTCATGGCGGCTGCCAAGGCGCAGCAGGCCTGGCGAAAAATCATCGCCCGTATGCGTTACAAAGTCGACGGGTTGCGTAACGGCATCGATGTAACGACTACGCCGGAGGGCTTCAAGTTCGTCTACCAGCAGTTCGTGAAGGCGGTACGTGAAAAGCCTGAGCTTTCTGCTTTGTATGGGCTGATTCAGGCCAGCACGTTCGACAACGCGAAGAACCTGCCCCCGGATTACATCCCCTCGCTGATGAACTCCTACCCGCCGGAGCTAATTAAGGCGTACCTGAGGGGGCGTTTTACAAACCTGACCAGCGGAACAATTTATCATCAGTTCGATCGCCACCTGAATAACTGTACCGATGAAGAGCAGGCCGGCGAGCCGCTCTATATCGGCATGGACTTTAACGTTGGCAAGATGGCAGCCATCGTTCACGTTCTTCGGAACGGCCAGCCCAGAGCGGTACGCGAGTTGATAAAGGTTTATGACACACCGGCCATGATTAAGCGCATTCAGGAAGAATTCTGGCGCTACGAGGGCGGACGCTACGTGTCTTCCAGGCAGATTTATATCTTTCCGGATGCCTCTGGTGATTCGCGCAAATCGAATAACGCCAGCGCTACGGATATCGCCCAGCTCAAACAGGCCGGGTTCAGCGTGGTGGTAAACGCAGCCAACCCGCCAGTGAAGGATCGCATTAACTCCATGAACGCCATGTTCTGCAATGGCAACGGCGAGCGCCGTTACAAAGTGAATGTTGCTCGCTGCCCGGTCTATACCGACAGCCTTGAGCAGCAGGTATGGGCGGCAAACGGCGAACCGGATAAATCAGCCGACAACGATCACCCCAATGATGCTGGTGGCTATTTCATCGTGAAGCAATTCCCGATCATCAAGCCGACCGGAAAAGTCACTCAACTACGGATTTAACTCCATGCCTGACATCTCAACACCCAATCTGGACTATGGGAACATGGTCGAGGCGTGGGATATCAACGATGCCCTGATGGGCGGCACGCTCTATATGCGACAGCTGGGCGAGCAATATCTACCGCGCTGGCCGAAAGAAGACAAAGAGGACTACAAAAAACGCCTCGCCGTGGCCACGCTTCTGCCAGCCTACGAAGAGACCATTAAGCAAAACATCGGGCGTGTATTCGCAGAGCCTATTAAGCTTGCCGAGAATGTGCCGGATCAGCTGCGAGAGTATGCGAAAAACTTCGACCTTGAAGGGACGCGCCTGGACGTATGGGCGCAGGCCTTCTTCGGTTTGGCGATGCAGTATGGCCTCTCCCACGCGCTGGTGGATTATCCCAGGGTGGACACCGAAAAGGTGAAAACCAAAGCTGAAGAGAAAGCTACCGGCGCGCGCCCCTATGTCACCATGCTCAATCCACGCCAGGTAATTGGCTGGAAGTCGAAAATGGTGGACGGCAAAGTGGTGCTGACTGCGCTGCGTATCAAAGAGGTTGTGGTCGAAGACGGCGACGACTTCGGGCAGACCAAAGTCGAGCAAATCCGGTACCTGACACCCGGAAAGGTGGAAATTTACCGCAAGGCTAAAGATGCTGACGGTGCCGCGAACTGGGCGCTATTCGATGGGTGGCAGACATCCCGCCAGGATATCACTTTGGTCACGCTCTACACCAAGCGCACCGGGTTTATGTGTGGTTCACCGCCGCTTCTCAACATGGCTCTGCTGAATATCAAGCACTGGCAGAGCCAGAGCGAGCAGGACAACATTCTGCATGTCGCCCGGGTGCCGATACTGACAGTATTCGGTCTCGAGCAGGATCAGGAACTAGTGATTGGCTCTTCCTCTGCCACGTCATTCTCCGATCGGAACACCCAGGGTCTGGAATACGTCGAGCATACAGGCTCATCCATCGGTGCCGGCAAAGAGTCGCTGGCAGAGCTGGTGGAGCAAATGCGACAGGCAGGTGCGAAGCTGCTGCGCACCGAAAATACCTCTACCAAGTCGGTAGACCAGACCTCTGAAGAGAAAATGCAGGAGCAGTCACCGCTCTACACCATGGCGACAAGCCTGGAAGATGCGATCGACAACATCCTGCAAATTATGGCTGAGTACATCGGCGAGAAGGAGGGCGGCAACGTAGATGTGCGCACCGAGCTGGATGTTGAGTCGAAAGAATTCAACCCGCCTGCTGCGATGGCTATTCAGTCGCTGCGTCAGGGCGGTGACCTTCGCCGTATCGATGCAATCAAAGCCCTGCAAAAACTCAACCTGATTGATGCCGACGCGGATCCCGATGTGGTTCTGAGCGAGTTGCTTGCTGAGTCAGCATCTCTGACTGAACCGCCACCGGGTGAGGTGTGATATGGCTCGTTCGGTAAACGACAGGTTGCAGGACGAGACCATAGCTCACGGACTTTACGTGACGCGCTACGGTACGGGCGTTGCCCGACGAATGGTGACGCTGCTTAACAGGATGGATGCTGAACTGGCTGCCCGACTGCTTGTACTGCTGGAGGGTAAGCGCGCTGACACCTACAGCGCGCGTCGCCTTGCATCGCTACTGGCTGGTGTGCGGGATCTAAACCAGCAGGCCTACGAACCGGTCAATGCTGCTCTGATGCGCGAACTGACGCGTTACGCTGATTATGAGACCGGGTATCAGTTTGACCTGTTCAGCAGCCTTATTCCCGGTCAGGTGCTTAAGCACGTCCCGCTGCAAAGCATTGTCCCGGAACAGGTCTATGCTGCTGCGGTGGCGCAGCCGTTCCAGGGGAGGTTGCTGAAAGAGTGGGGCAAGAAACTCGAATCGGATCGGCTGGAAAAAATTACCAGTGCCGTACGCACAGGATTTCTTCAGGGAGAAACCGTCGAGCAGATTGTGAAGCGGGTCGCCGGCACGCCGCAACTTAAACGCCAGGACGGGGTTATCAATGCCTCACGTCGAGACCTTGCGGTAGTAACCCGCACGGCGGTGAACCATGTGGCCGCTACAGCGCGCCAGGAGTTCGCCCAAGCCAACAGCGATATCGTGAAGGCGAAACAGTGGTCTTCGACTCTGGACACCCACACCAGCCAGTGGTGCATCATCCGCGACCGCAAACTCTACTCGCTCGATGGCAAGCCGCTGGGCCATGCAATCCCATATCTGCGCGGGCCCGGCAAAATTCATTTCTGCTGTCGCTCATGCGAAATTCTGATCACTAAATCGTGGGAGGAATTGCAGATAGCATCTGGCGAACTGAGCAGCGCCACACGCGCTTCGATGGATGGACAGGTGCCATCGCATACCAGCTATGCCGAATGGCTCGTCAGGCAACCGTACGCACGGCAGGAGCAGGTGCTGGGCGTTACGCGCGCGCGGATGCTGAACGACGGCAAAATCACCGTGCCTGAGATGTTCAATGATGCCGGGGAATTTCTGACCCTGGACGAACTGCGCCGCGTGGATGCGTCGGCGTTTGAGGAATAGGGTATGCGTAACGAAGATTTTCACTACGTTGGAGATGGTCGTGGAAGGCGAAGGGTGTTCGTTAATGGCAATGAGATAAAGAGCTGTGTATGGGCTGATGTCAAACGTGGTATCGCCTGTATTCATCCACACCCGTTACGGATCCACAAGCGAAAGCGGGGTGAAATTTACTCCCGCAAGCTGCGCGGTTACATAACCATCGAATTTATCTAACAGGCTGCCTCCGGGCAGCTTTTTTTATGCCTGCCGCTGAGCGGATGCGACGCGGTGCCCGGGTCGGATGACCCATTACGTATGGCCGGAAGGCTGGAGCAAAAACAATGAAACTGAAACTTGATGCTAACGGAAATGTGGTCGTTGAAAACGGTATGCCTGTGTACATCCATGATGATGGCAAAGAGATCCCGTTTGATGCGGTCGCAGCGATGACCAAAATCACCTCCCTGAATGGTGAGGCGAAAACTCACCGTGAAGCGAAGGAAGCGGCGGAAGCCAACCTCGCGAAATTCTCTGGCATCAGTGACCCGGCCAAGGCGCTCGAAGCCCTGGAGATGATGACCAAAATCGACCAGAAGAAGCTGATCGATGCTGGCGCTGTCGACCAGGTAAAAGCTGAGATCACCAAGGTCTTCCAGCAGCAGTTGGACGAAGCGAACGGAAAAACTCAGCAACTGGAAAGCCAACTGTACGACGAGATGATTGGCGGGCGCTTCGGTGGCTCAAAATTCATTTCCGAGAAGATGGCGATCCCGAGTGAGTTCGTGCGTTCATACTTCGGACAGAATTTCAAAATCGAAGACGGCAAGGTTGTGGCCTACGACGGCCAGGGCAATAAGGTGTTCTCCCGCACCAAGCCCGGCGAGCTGGCCAGCTTCGATGAAGCGCTGGAATCTCTGGTCGAGTCGCACCCGCAGAAAGACTACATCCTCAAAGCGTCCGGCAACAGCGGCGGTGGTTCTCACCAGTCGCAGCATCAGGCTGGGCAGAAAACCATGAAACGCGCTGCTTTTGACGCCCTGCCACCAGCTGAACAACAGGCTGCGATTGGCGGCGGCACGAGCATCGTTGATTAATCGAAAGGAAAAATAAATGTCCAACACTTTGACTGGCCTGATCCCGACCATCTACACGGCACTGAACCGCGTATCCCGTGAGCAGGTGGGCTTTATCCCGGCGGTGGCCCGTAACGCTAAAGCCGATGCCGCGGCCAAAGACCAAACCGTGACCGCACCGGTAGCACCAAAAACCACCACCGTTGATATCACTCCGGCGGCAACCGCGCCAAACGACGGTGATCAGAACATTGGTACCGTGGACGTGAAAATCACCAAATCCAAAATGGCCCCGGTCAAATGGAATGGTGAAGAGCAGCTTGCCATCGGGCCATCAGGCACTTATGACATTGTCCTGGCTGACCAGTTTTCTCAGGCGTTCCGCGCACTGAGCAACGAAATGGATGCTGACCTGGCATCGCTGGCTTATAAGTCTTCCCGCGCTGTTGGTGCTCCAAAAGATACACCGTTCAGTGTCAAAGACGACCTGTCTGATGCGGCGAACGCTCGGCAGGTGCTGACTGATAACGGCGCACCAACCACTGACCTGCGCATGGTACTGGGCGGCGAAGCGATGGCGTCAATCCGTGGTAAACAGTCCGTACTGTTCAAAGCGAACGAAGCCGGTACCGATCAGCTGCTGCGTGAAGGCATCATTGGTCGTGTGATGGGCTTTAACCTGCACGAATCCGCCAACATCAAGCGCACCGCGAAAAGCACGGCGGCGGGCTATAAGGTCAATGGCGAGAAGAAAGAGGGCGACATCATTATTGCTATCTCTGCTGGTACTGGTGGTATTGCTGCCGGGACCGCAGTGAAGTTCGATGGCGATGACAACCAGTACATGGTCGTAGCGGCAACCTCTTCGACTATCACCATCGGCGCACCTGGCCTGCGTCAGGATCTGGCAGATCAGGCGACTGTCACTGTGCTGAGCGAGTTCGTGCCAAACGTTGCCTTTGACCGTAACGCATTCCTGCTGGCTTGCCGTACCCCGGCCATGCCAAAAGGCGGCGATACCGCTGATGACGTGATGAACGTAACCGATCCGGTCTCTGGTATTACCTTCCAGATCGCGCTGTACCGCCAGTACCGTCAGGTGCGTTACGAGGTTGGTGTGGCGTGGGGTGTGGCCTCCGTTCAGCCTGAACATTCCACCATCATCATGGGTTAACCCAGGGGGCTTCGGCCCCTTTGTTATTCAGGAGGCCCGATGGCCGGATTAACAAAAGAGCAGCGCGCGCAGCGTGAAGCGGAAAAGCTTGCAGCTCAGCAGACCGCTGATAATAACCCTGCCCAGCAGGAACAGCAGCAGGAACAGCCAGGTATTGAGCTGGTGGTCATGGTGCGTGATATCCCAGAGTTCCCCGGCGGTCCGCTGCGCGCTGATGTTCACCCTGCTGAAGTGGATAACTGGCTGGCGCTGGACTGGCGTCTGGAGGAATAACCATGCTGGTTGCCGATCCCCATTCGCCGGACTTTAACAGCTACGCCAGCGTGTCCGACCTGCGGGTCTTTGCCGCCGCGCGCGGATACACCATTCCTGCCGAAGATGGCGAGTGTAGCCAGATGCTGATGCAGTCGATGGACTTTCTGGAAGGAAGGTTCTGGCGTGGTCAGCGCTACAGCGCATCTCAGCCTCTATCCTGGCCGCGCTCCGGCGTACGCTTCGATGGCGTGGACCTGCCGGATGATGCTATTCCACAGCGCCTGATTGATGCCCAATGCCGCCTGGCTATCGAGTCGCAGGAGATTGATCTCACGCCGTCGGTCTCCGGTGGCGGCGCGGTCATAGCTGAGAGCGTACAGGGGGCCGTCTCTGTGCAGTACGAGCCGGGAACGAATAAGGCCACTCCTTCATTCCCCTGGTTCTATTCCTCGCTGCGCGGGCTTGTTGTGGGCGGCAGCCAGGTCCGGATCGAAAGGGGGTAGCATGGCAATCGACTATCGCCGGATGCGCGCCACGGCAACGCGGCTGCTGACGGAGAACGGCAAAGCCTACCAACTGACTCGCGGCGGAACCATCACCCGCGATCAGTACGGGAAAGAGGTTATCACCGAGCCTATTACAGCGACCGTTACCGGCGTTATCACCGAATACTCCACGCGTGAAATCGACGGTTCACTAATTGCTACGGGCGATAAAAAATTGGCGGCCACGTTTGAAACGGAAGTGCGCATTGGCGACCTCATTGATATCGACGGCAAAAAGTGGCGCGTGGTTCAGCCGAATCCGGTTAAGCCCGCAGATGTGCTGATTTCCTATAACATCCAGCTAAGGACCTGATATGTCCAGTTCCGTAAATCAGCCGTTCCTGGCTGCCATTCAGTTATTCGTGGATAGCTCAAAGCAGGATATGGACGAGGTGGTGCGTAGGACAGGTATCAAAATACTCGGTCGGCTGGTGGAAATGTCACCGATTGGTAATCCCGATCTCTGGCAGGTGAACCAGACGGCATCGGCTTACAACACGGCGGTACGGGAGCATAACGCGGCACTGCGCCAAGACCCGGCCAATCTCACTAAAGCCGGACGCCTGAAGCACGGGCGAGCCGTCAACGACTCGATGGACATCAAAAAGCCTGAGGGTTATGTCGGTGGTCGGTTCAAGAACAACTGGTATGTGGGTTTCGACAGCCAGCCGACTCAGTCAAACGATACACCAGATGCTTCCGGCCAGGGATCAAATTCCCGTGGCATGGCGGTGCTTGAGGTATTCAGAGTGGGCCAGGTCAGCTCGATTTACTTCACCAATAACCTGCCATATGCGGCAGCGCTGGAAAACGGTCATTCCACCCAGGCGCCGGGCGGGATGGTGGGCATTACAGCTATCGACGCGGCGCAGCTGTTCCGAGAGGCAATGAGCGAGGTACGCAATGGTCGGTGATCAGTCCATGCGAATAGCTGACCTGCTGGAGAGCCGGGTAGCCATAATCTCGGCTTCTCTCGGCTTGCCGATCGCCTGGCCGAATATCGTATTCGATCCACCGGATGCGCCATACGCCCGTGTTTATGTTTTACCTGCACAAACTGTAGGTCAGGACATAGAAGGTCTGATGCGTACCTATCAGGGGATCTTGCAGGTAAACATCATTACTCCCGCAGGCTCAGGCGTGAGCCAGGCGAGAGGGCTTGCCCAGTCGGTGGCAGATGCATTCCCTGAAGGACTGCCGCTGGTGGACGGTGATCTGACGGTTTACATCAACGGGCCGCCGCAGGTGAGACAACCCATCCAGGACCGGCCAACCTCGGCGCCCAACGGTTCCAGTGGTTCCATAACCTACACCATCCCCGTCAGCATGCAGTACCGCGCTGACTACTGACCCGCCAGATGGCGGGTTTTTTATTACCTAAATTCAGGAGAGTGCTATGGCATTCGCAATCCCTAACGGCTCGCGTGTGAACGTGGCCAAGGCCTATCAAGCCCCAATCACCTTTACCGCAGCCTCTAACGCGACGGAATGCGAACTGACCGTTGCATCGGCCTCCGGCATTCTGGCTGGTGACGTAGTTCAGGTGAGTTCCGGCTGGTTAAAGCTCGATAACATGGTGCTGCGCGTAAAATCGGTGACCAGTAATAAAATCGTGCTGGAAGCATTCGATACTACCGACACCACCAAATTCCCGGCAGGCACTGGCGCGGGCACGCTGCGTAAAATCGACTCATGGATCACCATGCCTCAGGTGATGACACTGTCAACTGAAGGTGGTGACCAGCAGACCATCAGCGTGCAGTTCCTGGAAGATGATAAAGCGCGAACCATCCCAACGTTTAAAAACGCGGTGGTTCAGGTTTACACCTTTGCGCATGACCCTCAACTGGCGATCTACAAACGCCTCATTGACCTGGATGACTCCAGCGACACCACCGCGGTCTGGTTCCATAACCCACGCGGCAAAGCCGATCGTTTCTACTCAGCCAAAGTATCGTTCCAGCGCGTACCGCGCACGGAAATCAACGCCGTGGAAAGTAACGAAGCGCGTATGAACTTCGAATCGGACATGCAGATTTACCCGATCGCCGATTCATCCGTGACGCCGCTGGCGTTCCTGACTGACCTGCCGTCAACCAAGTCGGTTGCTACAGGCGCTGCACTGGATCTGGCGGTGGTAATGAAGGGCGGCTCAGCACCTTACACCTACGTTTGGAAGAAAGGCAGCACCGCTATTCCGGGCAAAACCGCATCGACGTTCAACATTTCATCTGTCGCATCCGGTGATGCTGGCGTTTACACCTGTGAAGTCACCGACGCCGCGGGCAAAACCATCACCTCGGCTGCGTGTACTGTCACGGTCAACTAACCAATCTGGCCCGGTACGCCGGGCTTTTTTATGCGCATCGCACGCGCACATCAAAGAAAGTCTTTCAGCTGTGAGCCTGGGCAAACCGTTAACTTTCGGCGGCTTTTCCGTGCGACAGGCTCACGTCTAAAAGGAAAATTAAAATGTCAGAACCTTCAGTCGTCCCTTACGTAAAAACCACTCCCAAACCTTTTGGTGTGGACGTCGAATGGAAATGGCCAGGTGGCTGCGCGGTGCTAGAACTGCAATGCCTTCATGAAGATGGCCGACTTGTGAAAGAACGCCTCTACTGGCCAACTATCGGATACCTTATTTCCGGGCTCAAAACTGGTGAGCGAGTGCAGGTGCGCCTGCGTCCAATTGCAGAGGATGGCTCAGCACGAGATTGGCGAGCCGGTGACTGGATCGAAGGTGTTTCTTCTGTCGATGCCGGAGAAATTGTAGAGGCGCTGGACCATGAAATCCGCAACAGCGATGCATTCAAAGTCCTGAAAGATGGCTGGTCTTTCGAAAAGAACGGGGTGCTGATTATTAATAACGGCCAGGTGTTCGTTACCGATGCGAAGATCGACGATGCCGTATTGTCTAAGAGCTATAGCGTTAAAATGAACGTCGCCTACAAAGGTAAACCGCACGAAGCTGGTATGGGCCTTAGTGTTGAAGGCGACCAGAGCAAGGTTGAGTTTCTGGCCGAACGCTATACGGTGCAGGAAGCCGCTTCATCTATCATCGAGAACGCCGTCGCAACAAGCGCGAAGACGAAGTTTAGGCTTGGCGATGAAATGAAACAGGCCATCATTGATGCCGTGCGTGAAAGCGATTTGTTCGCATCCCTCCAGGCAAAGATTGATGCGCAGACAGCTTCAGTAGTTGGCCTGCAACAGGCGATGCACGAAGCGGTGAACGATGCTCTCCTCAATGCGCTCAAGCCAGGCGGTCTGCTGTACAAACGATAACCCCCCATCACGCACTCGAATATTCAACCCGCTACGGCGGGTTTTTCTTTTCTAAGGAACCGAAATGACCAAATTTTCTCTGATCCCAAACCCTACGTTTTCCGTGACCGCCAGCATCCCACGCGCTGGCGCCGAAGACGGCATGCTGACGTTCACTTTCCGCCATAAAACGCTTGAAGAGCTGCGCTCTATGGACGAAAAGCTGCAAAAGGATGCTGAAGGTAAAAAGGCTGCTATCGAGCCGCAGGCCGACTACCTCATGGAAATTGTCGAGGGGTGGGCGCTGCCGGACGAGTTTAACCGCGAGAACGTTATTGTCCTTCTTCAGAACTACCCGCGCGCGTTCGACAGCATCGGTCTGGCCTACACCAAAGAGCTGATGGGTATCCGCGAAAAAAACTGAGGCAGGTCGCCGCAGCGTTGTACACGCCGGGGCCGACTCTCGCGGAGCTGAGCGCTTTTGGTTTGACGCCTGAGGACGTGGAGGAAGAGGTGGGGATCCTGCCCTCGGTGTGGCGGTCCTTCACCATCTTCTCTTCCCTGGCGACCCAGTGGCGAGTCGGCGCGAGCGGGGCGACCGGCCTTGATTACAACGTTCTCCCCTGGATGTTCGAGTTACACGGGGTTGAGGATGCGGCGGCCTGCATGGCTGACCTTCAAATTATGGAAAGCGAGGCTCTCAAGGTAATGCATAAGGAGACGAAATAATGACAGACCAGATCGCCTCGATTACTTTGCGGGCCGATGTTTCTGACCTGAAAACAGCCAGCAACGAACTGGATAAACTCGGCCAGGCGGCGGCCGGTGCTGTAGATAAAGCAGATGATCTGAATAGCGTGTTTCGCGCTGGCGCTGAATCTGCGAAGCAAGGAAGTGAAGGGCTCAAGGAGCAGCAGAACGCGCTCAAAGGGCTGCTGGAGAATATCGACCCGGTTACCAAGGCCTTAAACCGCCTGGATGAGCAGCAAGAATCGCTGCGGAAATTCCAGGCCAAAGGTTTCCTGGATACCGATACCTTTCAGGCTTACAACAAAATCCTGGATGACACCCGTCTCAAGCTGACCGACACCGGAGAAGCCGCGGCGCGCGCTCAGGCCGAATTAGCCGCTACCCAGGCGGCAGAGAAGCAGTCCGCAGCGTTAAAGAACCTGCTGGGTTCCATCGACCCGACTATCCGTGCGTTCAATTCACTGGATGAACAGCACGCACAGCTGGTGGCCCATTTCGAAGCAGGGCGCATTAACGGCGCTCAGTTCGAGCACTTCAACACAATCCTTAACCAGACGCGTGAGCGCCTCTCTGGCGTGGCTGACGCTCTCCCAGAGGCACTATCCCGCCAAGAGGCGGCGGCCCGCCGCGCTGGAATCTCCGTCGGTCAATACAGCGCAGCGCTGCGCACGCTTCCGGCGCAGTTTACCGATATCGCTACGCAACTGGCGGGAGGGCAGTCTCCATTCCTTATCCTGCTCCAGCAAGGTGGGCAAATAAAAGATTCCTTCGGGGGGTTAAGTCCAATGCTCCAAGCTTTGCGGGACGCATTGTTTGGGTTTAACGAGGAGAGCAGAGAAACATCCGAGTCGGCAGCGGGGATTAGTGACGCTGCTGAAGGACTTAACAACACCAGTGAGGCAGCGGAGAAGCTGGGGCGGGCGGGTGGCCTGTTAAATACCTTTAACCTTGCGATTGCTGGCTCGGTGGGTTTGCTGGCTCTTCTGGCGGGGGCTGCATACAGTTCATCCCAACAGTTCGACAACGTTGCCAGATCGCTCATTTTGATGGGCGGGGCTGGTTTTTCCTCCATGCAGCAACTGAACGATGCGGCAAAAGCTGTTGCTGATAACGCAGGTGCTTCCCTGGCTGAGTCCGTTGATACCCTGGTCCAACTAAATGACACCGGGAAGTATACCGCCGACCAGATGTCGAAAATCGCCAAATCAATTCTGGCTATGGGCGATGCTGGGCTGGATACAAAGGCTGCGCTGGCGGATTTTTCACGCCTGGCAAGCGACCCTATTAAAGCGCTCGCAAGCTTGAACCAGCAATATGGCTTTGTTGATGAAGCCATGATGAAGCACATCATTACCCTGGAGAAAACGAAGGGGAAAACAGCAGCGGCAAACGAAGCTATAACGCTTTTTGCCGACACCATGGAGGATCGAAGTAATAAAATTGTAGAGGCCACCGATAATATCGGGCAGGCGTGGAACGGGCTTAAGGCTTTCTCCTCCGACATTTTCGGTCAAATCGGGGTTACCGTGCGCGCATGGGGAAACCAGATCATCGATATCTTCGAACTTGTTAAGGCTTCGATTAAAGACCTGTTCCTCAACATTACTTCACTGGACGCTAAATTCACCGGCACAATTGCTGGCTGGGCTGAAAAAATCCCTGGTGGTGGGGCACTGGCTAATTTCCTCGGCATGGACGCTGAGGCAATGAAAAAGGCTGGAGCGGAAGCGGACAAAGAGATTGAGGCGAACAAAAAACGCTATAACGAGCTTTGGAAGCGTGTCACTGCTCCTAACGCACAGGCATATTATGAAGCCGAAGCGCGAGGTGCCAGCGTTAAAGGGGAGGGGGGATCGATCCGCGAGTCGAGGGACGCAGTATCGAAGCTTGCCGAAGACTCAGCCAAAAAGACCAAAGAGGCCAAGGCCACGCTGGATGCTGGCGATCGCACCCTGGAGAACTACCGCGCCCAGGCCAGAACGTTAACTGAAACGCTCGAGACCCTCCGACAAACTGGCGAAACCCACGCTAAAAATACCGAGTTCAGTAAACAGCAATCTCGGTTTGCTGAATTGGATGAGGCAGCCAAAACCCGCGCGCTGACTGCTCAGGAAAAATCTTTACTGTCGAGCCGTGAGGCGATTCTGAACGCCGCCAAGGTGGTTGATCAGAAGAATAAGGAAGTAGAGGCGCAGCAGAAGATTAACGGCCTGGCGCAGCAGGCGAATAAATACGTCACGCAGATGTCGGAAAAGACTGATGCTTTGCGCGCTAGTGTAGGCCTCAGCAGTCGGCAAACACAGCGCATGATGGAGGAAGCGCAACTCCGCCAGGGCTGGCTCAACGGTGGGGGTAAACTTGAGGATGCCGGGTATGAAAAAGAACTGGCGGCTCTCAGGAAATATTATGCCGAAGAGGACAAATTACGGGGCGACTGGAAAGCGGGTGCGGTGAGTGGATGGAACGAATATCTCGATGCTGCAACCAACACTTACGACGCCGTTAAAAACGTTGCCAGTTCCACGCTGACCGGCCTGAGCAACATGCTGACTGAGCTTATGACAACTGGCACCGCGTCAGTTAAAGAGTTCGGCAAATCTATGCTCAAGATGATCCTCGAGATAACCAACCAACTTATAGTGGCCTATACAGTACAGGCCGCGATGGGCTGGATAAGCGGTGGCAGTAAAGGCGGGAGCACACCAGGGGGATCTTACGCGAACGCTGCCGCTGGCCTAACTTTTAACGCTAAAGGCGGTGTTTATGATTCGCCAGGGCTCAGTAAGTACGTTAATGGGGTATACGACTCACCCCAGTATTTTACTTTCCAGGGCGCATCGAAGTTTGCGAAGGGCGGTGTATTCGCAGAGGCCGGCGCTGAAGCAATCATGCCACTTACTCGGGATTCTGCCGGGCGGTTGGGCGTACGCGCCCAGGGCAGTGGCGGTATGGCTCCGGTTATTAATACCACCGTTAACGTTGATGCTGGTGGTTCTGCAACTGTTCAGTCTTCCAGCTCAGGTGATGCTATGGGCCGTGCCCTTGCTGATGAAATGCAGAACGCTGCGTTGCAGGTTATCCAGAAGCACCTTAAGCCTGGAGGCATGATCTACAACTTCAGTAAAGGCAGGTAGTGTTTACGTCGTCCCCTGGTTAATATGATGAAAACCATAAAAATCAGGGGATGATTGTGTTAAAAAAAATCTTTAAGAAGATACTCAAAACCATTGGTTTGCTCATTTTACTTTTAGTTGTTGTCCTTGTGGCAGCGAGACTTAGTCTGAAAACTGATGACGAATTGAAAGCTGAGGAAGCCAAAGCGTTATCTGATAAGAAGCTGGATGAGTTGAGAAGCGCGTGTGAAGCTTACGTAAGGATGTCAGTCATTAACAAAAGCACCCTGGACATGTCGGTGTTTGGCTCGAACAGATGGCTCGGTGATGACGGTAAGTTTTACGCCACGCAGGAGTTTAGCGCCAAAAATAAATTTGGTCTTGAGCAGAAATTCAGGGCTGAATGTATTGAAGACAAGGATGGGAAGACTGATTACCGGCTTGTAGAAATGAATGGAAGTTAAACCAAAATGGTTTGATATCTTTCCCTCCCATGCTTTCAACCAATATTAAGCCTCGCACATGCGGGGCTTTTTTTATGGAGTAAATATGGCAGTTGAAACATATAGCTGGCGCTCTCAGCTCGGTGCTGGCGCGATTGAATATAGCCAGGCAGTTCGCGCGGCGCAGTTCGGCGATGGCTATGAGCAAGTAGCCGATAACGGTATTAACTCCACGGCTATTCAGGTCCCTATGAAGCACACGGGCAACGAGTCGGAAGTGGACAGGATTCGTGATTTTCTCCTCGCTCATACCGTGAAAGCTTTCATCATTACGCCGCCAGGCGAAGAGAAGGGACTTTACCGCGTCGTAGCCGATTCCGTTCGTAAAACGCAGATCAGCAGCAAAGTTGCTGAGTTGACGTTCACCATCAAACGGGCTTACGGAGTGTACGCATAATGGCATTAGTCGATCAGGCGGCGATGCTGGCGCCGGGTGGCAGGGTCCGCCTGGTTGAAGTTGACGCCTCAGAGTTCAGTGGCGGGATCCACCGATTCCACTACGCACCTTTCCCCCATACACCCGAAGAGATCGATGTTGCCAATGGAGATGAACAAAAGCTCGGACCCAAGCCAATCGTCTTCGGTGGCAATACCTACGATTTTTGGCCATTTCAGGTTTCAGGCCTGGAGCTATCAACAGACCAGGCGGCGGAGCCCACCCTCAGTGTCTCAAACCTTGACGGCCATATCACTGCGCTGTGCCTGCAATTTAAGGACATGGTTAACGCCAAAGTGAGCATTATCGATACCTATGCGGTTTATCTCGATGCCGTGAATTACGCTGGCGGTGTAAATCCTACAGCTGATTCGTCAATGTTCACACTTCAGACCTTCTGGCTTGACACCAAAACCTCCGAAGATGATGAGGTGGTTACCTGGGCACTCAGCAGCCCGGCCGATTTGCAGAGCCTTGTGATCCCCACCCGACAGATCACATCGCTTTGTGAATGGGCGCTGCGCGGTCAGTATCGTAGCGGCGATGGATGCACCTATAACGGCACTGCGTATTTCGACGCGAAAGGGAATCCGGTATCAGACCCTGCCCTTGATGTATGTGGCGGTTGCCTCAGTGACTGCCGCAAACGATTTGGCGCTGGCCTGGCAGACCCTGACGCGGCAATCCTCGATTTTGGTGGCTTCCCGGCAACCGTTCTCTTCACCCGATAACCGGACGTACCAATGAATAAAACCATAATGGCAGCTATCCGGGCGCATGCGCTGGAGGAGTCCCCACGCGAGTGCTGTGGCTTCGTTATTCAGTCTGGCCGTCGCCAGCGCTACATTCCCGTGCCGAATACGCACGAAAATCCGACAGAACATTTTCGCATCGACGGCGAGCACTGGGCTAACGCCGAAGATATAGGGACGATTATTCGCGTCATCCACTCCCACCCGGGCGACGGTGCCCGGCCTATTCCGTCCGATCTGGACCGCCAGCAGTGCAACAACTCCGGCGTGATCTGGGGTATTTACGCGCCTGACAGCGATGAATACGCCGAGATAATGCCGGAGGCGGTGCCGCTTATTGGGCGTCCGTTTATCCTGGGCTCGAATGACTGCTGGGGGCTGATTATGGACTGGCACGCCATTCAGGGCGTCACGCTGAACGATTTCCGCGTCGATTACCCGTGGTGGGAAAGCCAGTACCAGGACAACCTCTATTTCGAAAACTGGGAGCGGGAAGGGTTCGCTGAGTGCGATCCGGCACCAGGCTGTATGGTCATCATGCAGGTTGATTCCGATAAGTGGAACCATGCGGGCATCATCACTGAAGAAGGTGAACTGCTCCACCACCTTTACGGACAGCCTTCATGTATTACCCCGTATGCCCGAGGCTATTTCAAAGACCGCACGATGATCTGCGTTCGTCACAAAGACCTGCCACAGGAGATAAAGCCATGGCGCGTTTAACCACTATTCGTCTGTATGGCGCCCTGGGCGCCCGGTTCGGGCGCGTGCACAAACTGGCAGTACAGACATCTGCCGAAGCGGTCAAAGCCCTGTGTATCAACTTCGATGGGCTGGAAGACTATCTGATGAATGCCAAAAAAAATGGCATGATCTTCGCGGTGTTTCGCGGTAAGCGCAACATAGGCGTGCAGGACTTCCAGGAGCTGGCAGGCGATAGCGATATTCGCATAGCGCCAGTTATGGAAGGGGCGAAGAAGGCCGGCATGTTCCAGACAATCCTCGGCGCCGTGATGGTTGTTGCTGGTGTTATTACTGGTGTGGCAACCGGCTGGACGGGCGTTGGCCTAACCTTTGGGGCCGGACTTATCATGTCGGGCGCGTCAATGATGGCCGGCGGTATTTACCAGATGCTTTCGCCCCAGCCCAAAGGGTTACAAGGGCGAGACGACCCTGACAATAAACCCTCTTATGCCTTTGGTGGCTCAGTGAATACCCTTGCGATGGGAAACCCGGTCGCGCTTCTCTATGGCGTCCGCGAGATTGGCGGCGCCATCATCAGCGCTGGCATAGTCGCCGAAGACATCTGATAACTCCTTTCTGAATATCAAGCACCCAGTCGGGTGCTTTTTTTATGGATGTATTATGGAAGCGATCACTGGTGCAAAGGGTGGCAGCCAGAAGCAGCACACACCTGTAGAACAACCTGATTCGGCGCAGTCAATGGCGCGCTGCCGCATGCTGCTGGCGCTCGGGGAAGGTGAGTTTGCTGGTGGTCTGGATGCGACCAGCATTTTCCTGGACGGTACGCCGCTGGGAAACTCAGACGGAACGATGAACTTTGAAAACGTTTCCTGGGACTTTCGTCCGGGAACGCAGACGCAGACGCCAATACCGGGATTCCCTGCTATTGAGAATGAAACTACGGTTGGCGTATCGCTGACAAAAGCCACGCCCTGGACGCGCGCGCTGAGTAACACCCAGATTGACGCTGTGCTCGTTCGCATTGGTATTCCGGGTTTGCAGCAACAGGAAAACGACGGGGATATTGTTGGCACTACCGTAAAGTACCATATCGATCTTGCTGTAGATGGTGGTGCGTTCTCTACGGTCATGACAAGAACCGTGACAGAGAAACTCAGTTCTCTCTATGAACTGACCCATCGCATTAATCTTCCGAAAGCCAGTACGGGCTGGCAGATTCGCGTGGTACGCGACACCGACGACAGCACCAGCCAGATGTTGCAGAATAAAACGCAGGTACAGGCAATCACTGAGGTGATTGATGCGCGCCTGCGTTATCCCCATACGGCGCTGCTGTATGTGTCGTTCAACGCCAAATCGTTCAACAATATCCCGAAGGTTTCCTGTAAACCTAAGGGGCGCATTATCCGCATCCCTTCGAATTACGATCCGATAGCCCGAACCTATAGCGGCACATGGGACGGGACGTTTAAGTGGGGCTGGACGAATAACCCAGCATGGATCTGGTTCGATGTGCTCACTGAGCCGCGTTTCGGACTTGGCCGACGCGTCACGGCGCAGATGCTGGATAAGTGGGAGCTTTACCGTATTGCCCAGCGTTGCGATCAGAAAGTACCTGACGGGAAGGGTGGCGACGGTACCGAGCCGCGCTTCATGTTTGATGTCTACATCCAGTCGCAGGCTGATGCGTGGCAGGTAATCAAAGACATCGCCGCAGGGTTCAATGGCATGAAGTTCTGGGGCAACAACATGTTCAATGTTGTCTCGGACATGCCGGCGGATACGTCGAAGCTGCAAATCCTTACCCGCGCTTCGGTGGTGGGCAAACCGGTTTACTCGAGCGGCAGTGAAAAGACCCGCTTCTCCAGCGCGCTGATTAACTTCAGCGACCCTGACAATCACTATCAGGACCGCACAACAGCGGTGATGTTCCCGGACCTGGTTAAGCAGTTCAAGTTTAAGCAGACGCAGATCACCGCAATCGGCTGTACGCGCGAGAGCGAAGCACAGCGCCGTGGCGGGTGGGCGGTGTATTCCAACTCACTCGACCGGATTATTACGCTACAGACCGGGCTTGATGGCTATGTCTACGTGCCGGGTACCGTGTTTGCATTTGCTGACGAACGCCTTTCAGGGCGTGTTTATGGCGGGCGTATAACCGGATATAACGCCGGGTTGAAGGCTGTGACAACCGATCGGGGAACCAGTGCCGTTGCGGGTGACACACTGATGATCCGCACACGGGGCGGTACCGTTGAAAGCAGGGTGATCCAGGCCGTAAACGGCACGCAGCTGGTGGTCGCCACGCCTTTCACGGCAGAGCCGTTACCTAACGCTGTATTCGTCATCGATGCAGGGCAGTTGCGCCTGCAATACTTCCGCGTTACGAACCTGAGATTTGATGATGAAGAAAACACCTTCACTATCACCGGGGCCGAATATAACGCATCAAAATATGATGCGGTCGATAACAATGCCCGCCTGGACACGCCGCCAATTAGTCTGATACCAACCGGCCTCGTCAACCAGCCGACCAATATCGTGGTAGCGAGCTATGACGCAGTGCGCCAGGGGCAGCGAGTGGCTACCCTGACGGCATCCTGGGATGCGCCGGTCGACAAGAACGGCAAACCACAGGCGGATGTCATAGCCTATCGGGTGCAGTGGAAGCGCGGCGACAATGAGTGGGTTAACGTACCGGAGACCGGTCTTCGCAATATCGAAGTGCCTGGCATCTTCGAGGGTGATTATCTGGTCCGTGTACGCGCGATCAACTCCGGCGGTGCATCGAGTCTCTGGGCAACTTCCGCGCTTACACACCTGAAGGGACGCGCGGGTGAGGTACCCAAACCTGTCGGGCTTAAGGCCTCCGAAGACGTCGTATTCGGAATCAACGTCACCTGGGGATTCCCGGCTAATACCGGCGACACCCTGAGCACTGAGCTGCAATACAGCATTGCCGCTGACGGCTCGAATCCGATGCTTTTGGCATCTGTACCGTATCCGCAGAAACTTTATCAACAGATGGGGCTGAAGGCGGGGAAGGAATTCTGGTACCAGGCACGGCTTGTCGACAGGATCGGGAATCAGAGCGGTTGGACCGACTGGGTGCGCGGACAGGCCAGCATTGATGTATCCGATATCACCGATGCCATTCTGGAGGACATGAAAGGCTCCGATACGTTCAAAGACCTGATCGAGAACGCGGTAGACAGCAATGAAAAAATTGCTGGCATGGCTGACGACATCAAACAGGCCAACGACGAACTGGCGCAACAGGCGCAGGAAATCGCCAAAAACGCCCAGGATATCGGGAAAGTTCAGACCAGCGTTACAAACCTGTCGAGCACGGTTGGAGATGTGTCTTCTTCTCTGAGCGAGCTTGAGCAGACAGTGGCGACGGCTGATACCGCGCTGGGCCAACGCATCGATAACATCAGCGTGTCTGTGGACGGCATGGCGGGGGGAGTGAAGAACTCCGCCATCGCGATTATTCAGGGCAACCTGGCGCAGGTGGCCGCGCGCAAAACACTGTCTGCATCGGTCGCCGGTAACAGCGCGCAGCTGGACCGCATTGATGAGGTGATCGTCAACGAGAAGGAGGCAACGGCGCGTTCGCTGCTGAGTTTGCAGACTGACGTGAACGGCAACAAGGCATCCATCAACAGCCTGAACCAGACGTTCTCCGATTACCAGCAGGCCACGGCCACGCAGATAAACGGCATCACAGCGACCATCAACGGGCATACGTCAGCCATTACCACTAACGCTCAGGCCATCGCGAACGTTAACGGGGACCTGAAGGCGATGTACAGCATCAAGGTCGGGTTATCCAGCAACGGCCAGTACTACGCCGCAGGGATGGGGATAGGCGTGGAGAATACGCCGTCCGGCATGCAGTCGCAGGTTATCTTCCTGGCTGACCGCTTCGCCGTAACGCACCAGGCCGGAGCGACCGTTACGCTTCCTTTCGTTATCCAGAATGGGCAGACCATAATTCGGGACACGGTCATTGGAGACGGGACGATTGGAAACGCCAAGATCGGCAGCTACATTCAGTCGACAACCTGGGACGGCACCGGGAACGTTGGCTGGCACATCAACAAATCAGGCTACGCGACGTTCAACAACGTGACCGTTCGCGGCTCGATTTACGCCACAAACGGTAATTTTTCTTTCAATGGCTCCGGCAACACAACGGTGATCAATGGCAACGGTGTAACCGTCAACATTCCCGGTGGTGGTCGGATCGTTCTGGGGACGTGGACATAAAATGCCAACAGGATTATTGATAGAGCTTAATGATGGTGGAAAGCGCATGGAGATAACGGCGGGCCTGCGGTGCCCGTCGTTTGGAGCCAACTTTGACAGTGGCTACCAGAAAGCCAAGTACGCTGATATTGCCGGTTATGTTTCCGGGGCGCAGGTGCTGTTTATCCCGCATGCGACAGCTTACCTTGATTCAGGGCTGCTTCATAAAATGAACTCGGTCACCATATCCGGTGGCCGTGTGACGCAGAACTCCACGATGAAGGATGTAAGCATCAGTGAGCGTGAGAGTACTTACACGTTTCCCGGAAGCATCTGGCAGATATTTCCGCCAGGCCAACGTAAAGGCGAAGGCCTGCTTATTGGTGACAGCACCGACTTCCTGGCGATTACCAATGCCACGCAGTCAGGGCAGTGTATCTGGAAGGGTACCGTCAATGTCCCCACAGGCGGCTGGGCAGTTCCCACGATAGCGGGGTACGACAAGTCCAAATATATCGTCTTTGGGCGCTGCAATAGCGGTAACACAGTCGATTTCGATGGCAACACGGTCAGATTCTTCAGCCCTCCTTCCACGAATGATGACGCTCCGACGACCGGCACGATAGATATTGTCATTTTCGCCAGTGGCGTGGCGCCGCAGCCGGGCGCGGGGCTCAATATCTTCAATGCTGCCGGAGTCTGCACGTTTTCAACGACGAGACGGCCTTTCGTCTACCTCAATCAGCTCTGGACGCCTTCAAAAAATGCCGTGAGCATCGGCAGCGGGTATGTTCCGCTGGGCAGATTCGGGCTGATGGCTCACGAAGTTAATGGCATGTACGTGTATCGAATGTTCGGAATAAAAATACAGAACGGCAGTGCTTCAGTTCAGGGTGGGAAATATCTGGGGCGCGAGCGGTATGCAATTTTTGGTAATGACACGGTAACGCCACTGAATCTTCCCGTTCTTCCCGATATGTACGTCTGAATAAACTGTCTTTTTAATCAACCTCGCTTCGGCGGGGTTTTTTATTGCCTGGAGAAAATATGCTTTATAACACTGGCACCATCGCCATTAACGGAAACACTGCAACCGGCACCGGCACGAACTGGACGGCACCCGCCAGCCAGATTCGGGTTGGCCAGACGTTGTTTGTTCTTTCTAACCCGGTACAGATGTTTCAGATCACCGCCATCAACAGTGCGACATCACTGACGGTTACGCCTGCCGCGTCTCCGGCGTTGAGCGGCCAGAAGTACGGCATTCTGGTTACGGATAGTCTCTCGGTCGACGGCCTGGCGCAGAGCATGTCTCAGCTGATCAACGAGTACGACGAGAATATCGGCGCGTGGGAGACGTTCGCCACCACCTCAGCAAACCAGAGCATCACCGTTACCATCAACGGCGCTCGTGTAACCATTCCGGCGATCGGCAAACTGGTCCAGAAAGGGAGCAATGGGGCGGCTGGAGTTTCTGACGGTGGGACCGGGGCAACGAATGCCGCTGACGCTCGCTCAAACCTCGGTTTGGGAAGTAGCGCCACGAAGGACGTTGGAACAGACGCAGGAAACGTCATGCAGGTAGGCGCATTCAACCTTGGCGCTATCCAGGGGGACGGTCCAACCCTCGATAATATGGACGAGTTCACGCCTACCGGATTTACCTCACATCAAAATGATGGTCTGACTCAGTTGGGCCTGACATCGAATACAGGACTAACTTCCATCATTCTCAATCGGGGCAACAGGCCAACCAGAATACATCAGGCATACTCTCTACGTCGTACCTGGTTTTCATATTACAGCGGGATCGCATGGGCCTATCACGAAGCTTACACGACTGGTAATACGACAAAATCAAGCGATGGTACTTTGAAGGCGGCGTCCCCTGTCGCCCGTATTGTAAAATCCCGTGAGGACTGCCAGCGTGAGGACATTGATTCTGACGGTTTCAGCTGGTGTGGAGGTGGAACTGCCAATGAAGAAGCTGAAGGGATCAAGATTTCAAGACTGGATGTTGGTGTTTATGTCCTGACTGGTTCAGCGGGACTGGCCTCTGAGGGCTGGCAGTTATTGCCACCAATGGACCCTGGCGGCATGGGGGAACTGGGTGTAGTTGAAGCTGAGCAGACAGAAGGCGGTGGGCTGACGATTCGGCTTTTTAAGCGGAAATACATACTCAACGAAGAAGGCGAAATTGTTAAAACGAAAGGGGCTCCTATAGATGTTCCTGCCAACAGCTGGATCGACGTTCGCCTCGATATGCCTGATGATTCTGCCTTTAATCAGAGGATGAGTCAGGGACTTGAGCCATAGCCGCACGTTGATTCCAGATACTGTTTTGCGGCATCTCTACACGGACACTGACAAACTGATCGGCCGGAATGTCGGCCGGGTCTCCATCCGCGTAACCTTCCCGTGAGTTCCTCGCAAATGCCGGCGCTGTCGGGTATTCCCGGTGGAATGTTTTTACCAGCACTGACCCGTCGGCATTAACCTCATAGTCCAGCCAGATCAGGGCTTGTCCATTGCGATCTTTAGGGATATCAAACCCGCCATCAATCCCACCCCATTCTGCGTCAGAGTTCATACCCATGCAGCCCTCGATCAGATACTCTCCGGTTTTCATGCGAGTTACGGTACAGCCCTCTGATTCATCGTTAGTCTGGTATGCGCCATCAGAAAATACTTTGATCACCGGAGATGCAGCTTTGAGCGTTCCGTCGCTGGCTTTCGTGGTGTTCTGCGTCGAATAAAGGGTGTGCGTCGTGGAGAACCCGACGTTAGCATTACCCTGGATTGTTCCATTGCCCTGACGATACTTCAGTCCCTGAGAGGTTGAGGCAAGCTGCCACGATACATAGCCACCACCAGAAAAATCATGCCAGCCACGTAGCGTCAACATGCCCGTATATGTATCTACTCCACTACCTCCTCCCCATGCATTGCCACCGGACTGAATCCCGAAGGACATACCGAGAGGATATTGGGCTATAGCGTCGTAAGAGGCGAGACTACGATAATCGCGATGACATTGCGCCATTACAGCTGCTCCGCCCAGATACGCCCACCCCGGAGAGAACTGGTCATCAACGTTTCTTGTAGCGCTGTTTCCCAAACCGACGTTTTATAGATTGCCCTGTGGCAGCCATGCCGATAACTTCACCTGATTTTTTTGCAGAAAATATTGGGTGAAAAACATGCAAATTGGCTACGTAAGGGTGTCAACAAATGACCAAAATACGGATCTCCAGCGACAAGCTCTCGAACGCGCAGGATGTGAACAGGTTTTTGAGGAAAAAATGAGCGGGACGGTAGCGAACCGGCCAGCGCTTAAAAAGCTTCTTCGAACGCTGAATGAGGGCGATACGCTGGTAGTGTGGAAGCTGGATCGCCTCGGGCGAAGCATGCGGAACCTGGTACTGCTGGTCGACGAACTCCGGCAGCGCGGCATCCACTTCAAAAGCCTTACGGACAGCATCGACACTTCCAGCCCAATGGGGCGTTTTATATTCCACATCATGTCGGCCCTGGCCGAAATGGAGAGGGAGTTAATCGTGGAGCGTACCAGGGCGGGATTAGCGGCAGCGCGTGAGAAGGGGCGCATAGGAGGCAGACGACCAAAGCTAACACCGGAGCAATGGGCGCAGGCTGGACGGTTGATCGCAAACGGAGTAGACAGGAAGCAGGTGGCGATTATCTATGATGTGGCCGTATGCACTTTGTATAAAAAATTCCCTGCCTCCAAATTTATCAATAATTTGCCCACTGAAGTAAATTGATAGGCAATATCGGGATTGATCATTTTTACCTTCAAAATAAACTGTATATAAATACAGTGTTTTTTTGTGAGGTAATGATGCGACGCACAGCAGACATACATGCCGCCTTCGTCGCGGCAATAGAGGTTAACCCAAAAGGGTACCGTTATCTGAGAACAGATAGCTTCATCAAAAAGTTGCGGGGGTTTAACTGGCACTTCAGCCGTGCAGAAGCAAACTCATGGATAGAACGCTATCAACCCGGTTTTGCAGATAAGACAACTGACGGCAGTGATAACAGATACTGGATCCTGCGTAACATGGGGAGGGTTCACTGATGGGATTTGCATCACCAGCAGCTGATTACGTTGAGCGCCAGCTCACTCCCGAAATTCTGTGCAACATGGGCGCCGATAGCAGGGTTCTTGAAACAGATATGGGATTCGCGGTTATCGAGCCTGTAGTGATGAAGACGCCAGGAGATGTGTTGCTGATTTTGTGCGACGGGCACACACAGTTTGCCAAGCTGATGGGACGATCGCTCATAACAGACGACGGCGAAGCGATCGAAGGGGCTGCTCTGGAAGAAGTTGAGGTATTGGGTAGAGTGACGTTCTTCATCAACCGTGCGCTGGGCGATGATGACTGCCCAACAATTTAGTTTTCATTGCTTAACCGTAGTCACTCGTTATCACACGATGAACAGGAGATCGTATGCTGACGATTTGGGCGCTACAGTGTAATATGCATGCCAGTCGTTGATGGGGTAGTTACTGTGGAGTGTCCACCGCTGTGTCCATCAAGAAGATTTAATCCGCATAGCGAGTAAATAAATTCATACATATGAAGAACATAAGAAATTTCTCCATCATTGCTCACATTGACCACGGTAAGTCGACGCTGTCTGACCGTATTATCCAGATTTGCGGTGGCCTGTCTGATCGTGAAATGGCAGCCCAGGTTCTGGACTCCATGGACCTGGAACGCGAACGCGGTATTACCATTAAAGCCCAGAGCGTGACGCTCGACTATAAGGCTTCCGATGGTGAAACCTACCAGCTGAACTTTATCGACACCCCAGGGCACGTTGACTTCTCTTATGAAGTGTCACGCTCGCTGGCGGCCTGCGAAGGCGCGCTGTTGGTGGTGGATGCCGGGCAGGGCGTAGAGGCCCAGACGCTGGCAAACTGCTATACCGCCATGGAAATGGATCTCGAAGTGGTGCCGGTTCTGAATAAAATCGACCTGCCAGCCGCCGATCCTGAGCGCGTAGCGGAAGAAATTGAAGACATCGTCGGTATCGATGCGACCGATGCAGTGCGCTGCTCGGCAAAAACCGGCGTAGGTGTTCCGGATGTACTGGAACGTCTGGTGCGTGACATTCCGCCGCCGGAAGGTGACCCGGATGCGCCGCTCCAGGCGCTGATCATCGACTCCTGGTTTGATAACTACCTGGGCGTTGTCTCGCTGGTGCGTATTAAAAACGGCACCATGCGTAAAGGCGACAAAATCAAGGTTATGAGCACCGGGCAGGTCTACAACGCTGACCGTCTGGGCATCTTCACGCCAAAACAGGTTGACCGTACCGAACTGAAATGCGGCGAAGTGGGTTGGCTGGTCTGTGCAATTAAAGACATCCTCGGCGCGCCAGTGGGCGATACCCTGACCGGCGCACGTAACCCGGCAGATAAAGCGCTGCCAGGTTTCAAAAAGGTGAAACCGCAGGTTTATGCGGGTCTGTTCCCGGTCAGCTCTGACGATTACGAAAACTTCCGCGATGCGCTCGGAAAGCTGAGCCTCAACGATGCTTCCCTGTTCTATGAGCCAGAAAGCTCAACGGCGCTGGGCTTCGGCTTCCGCTGTGGCTTCCTCGGTCTGCTGCACATGGAGATCATTCAGGAACGTCTGGAGCGTGAATACGATCTGGATCTGATCACCACCGCCCCGACGGTTGTCTACGAAGTAGAAACCACGTCGAAAGAGGTGATCTACGTCGACAGCCCTTCCAAGCTCCCGCCGCTGAATAATATTCAGGAACTGCGCGAGCCTATCGCAGAGTGTCACATGCTGCTGCCGCAGGAGTTCCTCGGCAACGTGATCACCCTGTGTATTGAGAAGCGTGGCGTGCAGACCAACATGGTGTACCACGGTAACCAGGTGGCGCTGACCTATGAAATTCCGATGGCGGAAGTGGTGCTCGACTTCTTCGACCGTCTGAAGTCTACCTCCCGTGGCTATGCGTCACTGGACTACAACTTCAAACGCTTCCAGGCCTCCAACATGGTTCGCGTGGACGTGCTGATCAACGGCGAGCGTGTTGATGCCCTGGCGCTAATCACCCACAACGATAACGCACCGTACCGCGGTCGTGAGCTGGTTGAGAAGATGAAAGAGCTGATCCCGCGTCAGCAGTTTGACATTGCGATTCAGGCGGCCATTGGTAACCACATCATTGCCCGTTCAACCGTGAAGCAGCTGCGTAAAAACGTTCTGGCTAAGTGCTACGGCGGCGACGTCAGCCGTAAGAAAAAGCTGTTGCAGAAGCAGAAAGAAGGTAAGAAGCGTATGAAGCAGGTCGGTAACGTTGAGCTGCCGCAGGAAGCATTCCTTGCCATCCTTCATGTTGGTAAAGACGGAAACGGTAAATAACCTTAAGGAGTTGGCATGGCGAACATGTTTGCCCTGATCCTGGTCATCGCTACCCTGGTAACAGGTCTGTTATGGTGCCTGGATAAGTTTATCTTCGCCCCAAAACGCCGTGAACGTCAGGCTGCCGCGCAGGCAGCCACGGGCGATACGCTGGACGCGAAAACCCTGAAAAAAGTCGGCCCAAAACCGGGCTGGCTGGAAACAGGGGCATCGGTCTTCCCGGTGCTGGCGATTGTGCTGGTGGTGCGTTCATTTATTTATGAACCGTTCCAGATCCCGTCAGGATCGATGATGCCAACGCTGCTGATCGGTGATTTCATTCTGGTTGAGAAGTTTGCCTATGGCATCAAAGATCCGATCTACCAGAAAACGCTGATCGAAACGGGTCATCCGAAACGTGGCGACATCGTGGTGTTTAAATATCCGGAAGATCCACGGCTGGATTATATTAAACGCGCGGTAGGTCTGCCGGGCGATAAAGTAACCTACGATCCGATAGCGAAGGAAGTGAGGATTCAGCCAGGCTGTAGCTCTGGAACTGCATGTGAAAATGCGCTGCCAGTCACTTACTCCAACGTTGAGCCAGGTGATTTTGTGCAGACCTTCGCCCGCCGTAATGGCGGTGAAGCGACCAGCGGATTCTTCCAGGTGCCAAAAGGTGAAACCAAAGAGAACGGTATTCGTCTGGTTGAACGCAAAGAGACGCTGGGCGATGTCACTCACCGCATTCTGACCGTGCCAATCGCACAGGACCAGCTAGCAATGTACTACCAGCAGCCAGGCCAGCAGCTGGCGACCTGGATTGTGCCGCCGGGACACTACTTCATGATGGGTGACAACCGCGATAACTCTGCGGACAGCCGTTACTGGGGCTTTGTGCCGGAAGCGAATCTGGTCGGTAAAGCAACCGCTATCTGGATGAGTTTCGAGAAGCAGGAAGGCGAGTGGCCGACCGGCGTTCGCCTGAATCGTATTGGCGGAATTCATTAATTTTCGTCAAAAATAACACGTAGCGGCTTTTATTCGCCGCTACGTGAATTATTTCAGCGATAAATCTCTTTGAACTAACGACATCCCCTGTCGTTGCGTATAGAATATTCCCCCGAAGTTTAAGGTTGGCCCTGCAAGGGTGCCACGGCACACGAAACCGCGTTGGTTTTCTCAGGTCGGTTTCGTGTGCTGCATTTTTGACGCATTCATTTATTGGTATCGCATGAACCCCATCGTAATTAATCGGCTTCAACGGAAGCTGGGCTACACTTTTCATCATCAGGAGTTGTTGCAACAGGCATTAACCCATCGCAGTGCCAGCAGCAAACATAATGAGCGTCTCGAGTTTTTAGGCGACTCTATTTTAAGTTTCGTGATTGCAAATGCGCTTTATCATCGTTTTCCGCGTGTGGACGAAGGTGATATGAGCCGCATGCGTGCCACGCTGGTGCGCGGCAACACCCTCGCTGAAATCGCACGCGAGTTCGAGCTGGGTGAGTGTCTGCGTCTGGGGCCGGGTGAGCTGAAAAGTGGTGGGTTCCGTCGTGAATCCATTCTTGCCGATACGGTCGAGGCTTTAATCGGTGGCGTGTTCCTGGACAGCGATATCCAGACCGTAGAAAAGCTGATCCTGAACTGGTATCAGACCCGTCTGGACGAAATCAGCCCGGGCGATAAACAAAAAGATCCGAAAACGCGTCTGCAAGAATATTTGCAGGGTCGTCACCTCCCGCTGCCATCCTATCTGGTGGTGCAGGTACGTGGCGAAGCGCACGATCAGGAATTTACCATCCATTGCCAGGTCAGTGGCCTGAGTGAACCGGTGGTCGGCACGGGTTCAAGCCGTCGTAAGGCTGAACAGGCTGCCGCCGAACAGGCGTTAAAAATGCTGGAGCTGGAATGAGCGAAGAAAAAACGTATTGCGGATTTATTGCCATCGTCGGACGTCCGAACGTTGGTAAATCCACCCTGTTGAATAATCTGCTTGGACAGAAGATTTCCATTACCTCGCGTAAGGCGCAGACCACGCGTCACCGCATCGTCGGTATCCATACTGAAGGCGCTTATCAGGCGATCTACGTCGATACCCCGGGCCTGCACATGGAAGAGAAGCGTGCCATCAACCGTCTGATGAACAAGGCGGCGAGCAGCTCCATTGGCGATGTAGAGCTGGTGATTTTCGTTGTGGAAGGCACCCGCTGGACGCCGGACGACGAAATGGTCCTGAACAAGCTGCGTGACGGCAAAACGCCGGTGATCCTCGCGGTCAATAAAGTGGACAACGTGCAGGAAAAAGCCGATCTGCTGCCGCATCTGCAATGGCTGGGCAGCCAGATGAACTTCCTGGACATCGTCCCGCTGTCTGCGGAAACGGGTCTGAACGTCGATACCATCGCGGGTATCGTGCGTAAACATCTGCCGGAAGCGACTCATCACTTCCCGGAAGACTACATCACCGATCGCTCTCAGCGTTTTATGGCGTCTGAAATCATCCGTGAGAAGCTGATGCGTTTCCTGGGCGCTGAACTGCCGTACTCTGTAACGGTGGAGATCGAGCGTTTCCAGAGCAACGAGCGTGGCGGCTACGATATTAACGGTCTGATCCTCGTTGAGCGAGAAGGGCAGAAGAAGATGGTGATCGGCAATAAAGGTGCCAAGATCAAAACTATCGGAATCGAAGCCCGTAAAGACATGATGGACATGTTTGAAGCACCGGTTCACCTGGAACTGTGGGTGAAAGTGAAATCTGGCTGGGCCGATGATGAGCGTGCGCTGCGCAGCCTCGGTTACGGCGAAGATCAGTAACCTAAGACGACGAGCATATGGATGGATGGCAGCGCGCCTTTGTCCTGCATAGTCGTCCCTGGAGCGAAACCAGCCTGATGCTGGACGTCTTCACGGAAGAGTCCGGTCGCGTGCGCCTTGTTGCCAAAGGCGCACGTTCCAGACGTTCTAATCTGAAAGGTGCCTTGCAGCCTTTCACCCCGCTGCTGGTCCGCTTTGGCGGGCGAGGGGAAGTCAAAACCCTGCGCAGTGCTGAAGCCGTCTCCCTGGCGCTTCCTCTTTCTGGTATCACGCTCTACAGCGGTTTGTATGTCAACGAACTCATTTCACGGGTTCTTGAACATGAGACCCGCTTCTCTGAACTTTTCTTTGATTACCTGCACTGTATTCAGGCACTTGCTGGCGCAACCGGCACCCCTGAGCCTGTGCTGCGTCGTTTCGAACTGGCGCTGCTCGGGCACCTTGGTTACGGCGTTGATTTTCTGCACTGTGCGGGGAGCGGGGACGAGGTAGAAGACACCATGACCTATCGCTATCGTGAGGAAAAGGGCTTTATTGCCAGTGTCGTCGTCGATAACAGCACTTTTACCGGGCGCCAGCTCAGAGCACTGTATGAACGCGAGTTCCCGGACGCCGACACCCTGCGTGCGGCAAAACGCTTTACCCGAATCGCGCTCAAGCCGTATCTTGGGGGCAAACCTTTAAAGAGCCGCGAATTATTCAGGCAGTTTATGCCGAAACGCTAATGTTTTACCCCTCACCCCAGCCCTCTCCCGGAGGGAGAGGGAGAAGGTAAATGACCAAAAATACCGAGGATTGTCATGGCTGAATTACTGTTAGGCGTCAATATCGATCACATCGCCACGTTACGTAATGCACGCGGTACCACGTATCCCGATCCGGTTCAGGCGGCATTTATCGCTGAGCAGGCTGGCGCCGACGGCATTACCGTCCACCTGCGTGAAGATCGTCGCCACATCACTGACCGCGACGTGCGCATCCTGCGTCAGACGCTGGATACCCGCATGAACCTGGAGATGGCGGTGACAGAAGAGATGCTGGCGATTGCCTGCGAGACCAAACCGCATTTCTGCTGCCTGGTGCCGGAAAAGCGTCAGGAAGTGACCACCGAAGGCGGTCTCGATGTGGCCGGGCAGCTCGACAAAATGCGCGATGCCTGCAAACGCCTGGCGGATGCCGGTATCCTGGTATCTTTATTTATCGACGCCGATTTCACCCAGATTAAAGCCGCTGCCGACGTGGGCGCGCCGTATATTGAAATTCACACCGGCTGCTATGCCGATGCCGAAAACGACGCAGTGCAGGCGAAAGAGCTGGAGCGAATCGCCAAAGCGGCAACCTACGCCGCGAGCCTGGGACTGAAGGTGAACGCCGGACACGGACTGACCTATCACAACGTAAAAGCCATTGCTGCCCTGCCGGAAATGCATGAGCTGAACATTGGCCACGCCATTATTGGTCGTGCGGTGATGAGCGGCCTGAAAGAGGCGGTGTCCGAGATGAAGCGCCTGATGCTGGAAGCGCGTCAGTAATGGCTATTCTGGGCTTAGGCACCGACATCGTTGAAATAGCCCGCATTGAAGCGGTGATCGCCCGCAGCGGCGATCGCCTCGCAAGACGCGTGCTGAGCGATAACGAATGGGCTATCTGGGAGGCGCATCAACAGCCGGTGCGCTTTCTGGCAAAGCGCTTCGCGGTAAAAGAGGCGGCGGCGAAAGCGTTCGGCACGGGCATTCGTAACGGCCTGGCGTTCAACCAGTTTGAAGTGTTTAACGATGAGCTGGGTAAGCCACGTCTGCGTTTATGGGGCGAGGCGCTTAAGCTGGCGGAAAAGCTGGGCGTGGCGCACATGCACGTAACGCTTGCAGATGAACGCCACTATGCCTGTGCGACGGTGATTATTGAGAGTTAAATTTTGTCCGCATGGTGCATCAGGACAAACTTATCCCACAACTGTTCTTCGTTCTCGACGTGTGCCGGATCTTTTAAGATCGTATTGGGAATTGGGCACACCTTCTGGCAGGTCGGCGTTTCATAGTGGCCGATGCATTCGGTGCAGCGGTCGCTGTTAATCTCATAAATGCTGTCGCCCATCGAAATCGCCTGGTTCGGGCATTCGGGTTCGCACATATCGCAGTTGATGCATTTTTTGGTGATTAACAGCGCCATCAGGAAATTCTCAGAAACATCACAAACAGGGCGGGCATTATACGCTCATTCGTTGTTCAAACCAGTTTTTTTACCAGCTCTTCGCTGTGCCGAATACGTTCTGGCGCACGCTCCAGATCCTGCTGAACCAGCGCCATAAACAGCAGGTCCGTCAGCATCATCTGCGCACTCGTCGACGAAATCGCCGCGCTGCGAGTGGCCTGTTCCTCGGCAATGGTATACAGGCAGCGGGTTGCCCGTTGCTGGAGCGCATTCGGGCTAAATCCGGTAATCGCCAGAATTTTTCCCCCTACGCGCAGGGCTTCGTCAGTGGCCATATTAATTTCACGTCGCTCGCCGGAATAGGAGATGGCCAGCAGTAAATCGTCAGGATCCATGGCCTGCACGGTCGCCAGCAGCGCGTGCATATCGTGTTCAACGATGGCGTTATAGCCGATTTTTGTCAGCTTCCAGCCAAAGTTACGCGCAACCAGTCCGGAGGCGCCGATCCCGGTCAACACAATGCGCCGCGCGTCGCGAAGCATGGCTACGCTTTCCAGCAGCTTCTCTTCCGTGTTCACATCCAGCGTGGCATGCATTGCCGCCACGTTCTCCTTGATCAGCTTTTCGCCCACCAGACGCATCGGATCGTCGCCACGGATCTGGTTATGCACCGGCATTGACTGCGGATTCGGGTTGCTCACCAGTGCTTCACTGATCGCCAGCTTTAGCGCCGGAAAGCCCTTATAGCCTATTTTCTGGGCGAATTTCACCACGCTCGACTGACTCACTCCGGCTTCGCCTGCCAGCTGCTGGGAGCTGAGGTGTCGCGCGCGATCGGGCTGAGAAAGTAAAAAATCCGCCAGCTTTTTATCACTCTGGGCAAACCCTGCGTAGCGCTGACGAATACGAATTAAACAGTTCATACGGTCTCCTGGCGAAAATGTGATTACCCGCGCAAATACGAATTTTGCTCGCCTGAATGAATTTTATATTCCATTATAGTGCGTTTATTATGAATTAAAAATTCCAGAGGTAAATAACATGAATCTTGGCTCTCTTGTTTCTGAAACGCGTAACCCGCAAACCATGGATCTTGATGCACTGTCCACGCTGGAGCTGGTAAACCGCTTTAATCAACAGGATACCCTCGTCGCGCTGGCAGTCAAAGAGACATTGCCTGAGGTAGCAAAAGCCGTAGACGCCGCTGCCGACGCTCTCAAAGCAGGAGGACGCATTATTTATATGGGAGCGGGAACCAGCGGGCGCCTCGGGGTGCTGGATGCCTCAGAATGTCCGCCGACTTTTGGCGTTCCGCACGGGCTGGTCGTTGGCCTGATTGCCGGTGGCCCCGGCGCGCTGCTGAAAGCGGTAGAAGGGGCAGAAGACAATAAACAGCTTGGGGAAGATGATCTCAGGGCGCTAAACCTGACCGCGCAGGATCTGGTGGTCGGGCTGGCGGCTTCTGGTCGTACGCCGTACGTCATTGGTGGACTGGAATATGCCAGACAGACCGGGTGCACCACAGTGGCCATCTCCTGTAACCCGGGCTCGCCGATTGCGCAGGTGGCCGCCATTGCCATCTCTCCGGTCGTCGGGCCGGAAGCGCTCACCGGCTCCACACGGCTGAAGTCGGGTACCGCGCAGAAGCTGGTGCTCAATATGATCTCCACCGGCGCGATGGTGAAATTTGGCAAGGTCTACCAAAACCTGATGGTGGATATGCAGGCCACTAACATCAAGCTGGTGGACAGAGCGTGTCGCATGGTGATGGAAGCGACAGGTGCCAGTCGTGAAGAGGCGGAAAAGGTGCTTCAGCAGACCGATCACGATGTAAAACCCGCCATTCTGATGATATTAACCGGGCTGGATGCAGCCGCGGCCAGAGCCAGACTCGAAGCCCATCACGGGTTTTTACGGGCGGCATTAGAACACCAATAAGAGGCGTGTATGGACAAAACAGCAGCGCTCGCCAGCGACATCCTGCTCGGGATCGGTGGGGAAAAAAATATTCAGCGTCTTGAGAACTGTATGACGCGTGTTCGCGTCGAGGTGCATAACGACGAACAGCTTGATTTGACGCGCCTTAAGCAGCTTCCCGGCGTGAGCGGGTACGTTAAGCAGGGGCAACAGCACCAGTTGATTGTCGGTCCGGGCAAAGCGGCGCAGGTGGTAGATGCCATGCGCGCCCTGATGACGGGCGGTGAAACGGCTCCCGCCTTTGACGATGCGGAACGCACCAAAGCGCAGGCGAAAGCCAAATACAAAGCCCCTATGAGCGATGCGCTGCGCCAACTGGCTAACGTCTTTATTCCGCTGATCCCGGCGTTTATCGCGTCGGGGCTGATCACCGGGATTATCAATATTCTTAAGCGTCCGGATATTGTCGGGGATTTTGCCACGCAGTATCCGAACCTGCTGGGTATTCTGGCGATTTTCGGCAGCGCGGTGTTTGCCATCATGAACATTCTGGTGGGGGTGAACACGGCCAAAGTGTTTGGCGGCTCGCTGGCGATGGGCGGCGTTATGGCGGGTATCCTCTCCAGCCCGCAGCTGGCGCAGATTACGCTGTTTGGCGAGGCGCTTCAGCCTGGCCGCGGCGGGGTGATTGCCGTGCTGCTGGTGGTCATTCTGATGTGCTGGATCGAGAAAAAGCTGCGCGCGGTGCTGCCAGGCTCGATTGAGCTGATCCTCAACCCGCTGCTGACCACATTGATTACCGGGAGCGTGGCGATTGTGGCGCTGCAACCGTTAGGCGGCGCCATCTCTGAAGCCATCGCCCACGGCGCGTCTCTGGCTATCGATCGCGGTGGGTTATTGGTGGGGGCTGTGCTGTCCGGAACCTTCCTGCCGTTAGTGCTGACCGGTCTGCATCAGGGGCTAGTGCCGATTCACGTCGAACTGGTACAGGCGCACGGCTATAACGCCCTGCTGCCGATCCTGTCGATGGCGGGCGTTGGGCAGGTCGGCGCGGCCATCGCGGTGCTGATGAAAACCCGCAACGCACGTCTGAAAAAGGTCATTAAAGGGGCGTTGCCGGTCGGGTTGCTCGGTATCGGCGAGCCGCTGATTTTCGGCGTTACGCTGCCGCTGGGCAAGCCGTTCCTGGCCGCCTGTCTCGGTGGCGCGGTGGGCGGGGCGTTGATTAGCTACTGGAAAGTGGCGACCGTTATCACCTTCGGGATTTCCGGTTTACCGCTGGCATTAACCATCGTGACCGGAAAAGTGATGCTCTATCTGTTAGGCTATCTGGTAGCGGTGATCGCCGGGTTCCTGTTTACCTGGCTATTAGGATTCAACGACCCAGAGGAGTAAGGTTTGGCAAATCACGAGCGTCGCGTTGTCTTTTTTGATCTGGATGGAACGCTGCATCAGCAGGATATGTTCGGCACCTTTATGCGCTATCTGCTGCGGCGCCAGCCCCTTAACGCGTTGCTGGTATTGCCCCTGTTACCCGTTATTGGCATCGCGCTAATGGTGAAAGGCCGTTCAGCGCGCTGGCCGATGAGCCTGCTGCTCTGGGGATGCACGTTTGGTCATAGCGAAGCGCGTCTTAAGCAGCTTGAGCAGGATTTTGCCCACTGGTTTCGCGGGCACGTCGCCGCGTTTCCCGTGGTCCAGGCGCGCCTGACCAGCTATCTCGACGCCAACGATGCCGATATCTGGCTGATTACCGGCTCCCCGCAGACGCTGGTGGAGCAGGTCTATTTTGATACGCCCTGGCTGCCGCGCGTAAACCTTATCGCCACGCAGATCGCGCGCGGCTACGGCGGCTGGGTGCTTACCCTGCGTTGCCTCGGACATGAAAAAGTGGTGCAGCTGGAGAAACGCATCGGTACGCCGCTGCGTCTGTACAGCGGCTACAGCGACAGCAAGCAGGACAACCCGCTGCTCTATTTTTGCCAGCACCGCTGGCGCGTCACGCCTCTGGGCGAACTTCAGCAACTCGAATAGTCTTATCTGTACCGGCTGTGTATAATGCCGCCCGCTTTTCGACTGGAGTATCAGCCCTTGTCCAACCCTGAACACAATCATGAATACTGGATGCGCCACGCGCTGGCGCTGGCTCAGCGCGCCTGGGAAGAGGGCGAAGTTCCCGTGGGCGCGGTGCTGGTCCATAACAATCAGGTAATTGGTGAAGGGTGGAACCGTCCGATTGGCCGTCACGATCCTACCGCGCATGCTGAAATTATGGCGCTGCGTCAGGGCGGACTGGTGCTGCAAAACTATCGTCTGCTTGATACCACCCTGTACGTCACCCTTGAACCGTGCGTGATGTGCTCCGGGGCGATGGTGCATAGCCGAATCGGTACGCTGGTGTTTGGCGCGCGGGATGAAAAAACGGGCGCTGCTGGTTCACTGATGGACGTGCTTGGGCATCCGGGGATGAACCACCAGGTGAAAACTATCGGCGGGGTACTTGCACCAGAATGTTCGGGTCTGTTAAGTGACTTTTTTCGAATGCGTCGGCTGCAGAAAAAGCAACAAAAGGCAGAATTGAAACCGCAGGGTGATTAAGCTCGTCCGGTGCGACCACCGGATAGCTTTCAGCCAGCTGTTGCGCCTCGGCCGCCTCTTTTTCTTTCTCCAGCAGATATCCCACCAGGCTTATCTGATACTTACGAATATTTTCCACGTAGGCATACGCTTCATGCCCGCGCGCATAGCCGTACGTCAGCTTCTGGTACCACTGTTTCTGGCTAAGCAGCGGCAGGCGCTGTTTTACATCTGACCAGCTGTCCGGGTTACCTTTGGTTTTTGCCGTCAGCGTCCGCGCGTCGAGCATATGGGCATAACCCATGTTATAGGCGGCCAGCGCAAACCAGATCCGCTCCCCTTCAGGAACCGTCTCCGGCACTTTCGCCATCATATCCTGTAAATATTGCGCGCCGCCGCTGATGCTCTGTTCCGCATCGGTTCGATCGCTAATGCCGAGGCTCTGCGCGGTATTTTTGGTCAGCATCATCAACCCGCGCACGCCCGTGGGGGAGGTGGCCTGAGCATCCCAGTGCGATTCCTGGTAGGAAATTGCCGCCAGTAACTTCCAGTCAATCTCCTGAGCGTACTTCTCGAACAGCGGTTGCAGGTCCGGCAGCACGCTATCCACCGCGCGCAGGAAGGAGCGGGTGTCAACGTAATCAAAATCGTCACCGTGACCGAGATATTTCTCTTCCAGACGCGCCAGGGTGCCGTCTTCATTGATGGAATTAAAGAAATCGAGCATAGCCGCAGAGACGGTTTGATCGTCGTCTAACTGGGTAAACCAGGTTACCGGCTGTTCATCGGTCACATCCAGCGCCACGGCGATTTCAGGATGAACGCGCTGGAAAAGGCTGATCGCCACCGAATCAGCAATGGTATAGGCCAGCTTTTTATCTTTTACCTGCTCCAGCAATTCGGTAGTGCCGAGTTTAGGATCGACCGTCCAGCTGAGGTTCGGGTATTTTTTCTCTTTCAACGCCCGCAGATCGTCAATCACCACATGGCCTGGCGCAATGGTCAATTGCTGGTCGGTAATGTCGGCCAGTGAGCGCGGGCGCAAGCTACCCACACGATAAACCACCTGCTGCGACACGGAGTAATAGGTCGGGCCCGGCTGATAATTTTTGCTGCGTTCGCTGTTGTACACCAGACCTGCGGCGAGAATATCGGCACGGTCATGGTCTAAATCATCAAACAGCTGGTTGATGTTCTGCCGCACGGTGACTTTAAGCTTCACGCCCAGATAGTCCGCAAACAGCTGTGCCAGTTCGTAATCAAGACCAATGGTTTTACCGTTGATATCGTCGTATATAAGCGGAGAGGAGAGGGTACTGACGCGCAACTCCCCCCGCTCCTGAATGGCGGCGATACGGTTTTCGGCTTTGCCGAACCAGGGGATAGACGGCCAGAGGGCCACTGCCAGCAGCAACGTAACAATGCCGATGAGCAGATAATTAATCTTTAATTTTTTCAATTAGTTAATTCTCTGCGACGCCGGTTGCCTCAGTGTGCTGTAGTCATGTTAAGAGTAGAGTTTGCCATTGATTGAGCGGCATTTTGCGCAAAGTAGCGCCAGTTGGCAACCAATTAGAGAGACAGGTCACATCTATTGTTAAACAAAAAGGATGATTTTATTTCGACGCAAACGGTTTCGTCGGCGCTCAGGATTCTCTATAATGACGCCCGTTTTCCCCCCCTTGCGCACACTGTAAGCGCCCCGGCGCTTCGAAGACGAGAGACTTATGATGGAAATTCTGCGTGGTTCGCCTGCACTGTCTGCCTTCCGTATTAATAAACTGCTGGCACGTTTTCAGGCGGCCGACCTTCCGGTAAGCAATATTTACGCTGAGTATGTCCATTTTGCTGACCTGAATGCCCCCCTGAATGCAGAGGAGCGCGTACAGCTGGAACGTCTGCTTAAATATGGCCCAAGCCTGAGCAGCCATACGCCGACCGGCAAATTAATCCTCGCCACGCCACGTCCTGGCACCATCTCCCCCTGGTCTTCCAAAGCCACCGACATCGCTCACAACTGCGGCCTGAGCCAGATTAACCGTCTGGAGCGCGGCGTGGCGTACTATGTGGAAGCGTCAACCCTGAGCGACGCGCAGTGGCAGGCCGTGACAGCGGAGCTGCACGACCGCATGATGGAGAGCGTGTTTGACTCTCTGGATGATGCGCAGAAACTGTTCTCCCACCATCAGCCTGCGCCGGTACAGAGCGTGGATCTGCTGGGGCAGGGGCGTCAGGCGCTGATCGACGCAAACCTGCGTCTTGGTCTGGCGCTCGCAGAAGATGAAATCGACTACCTTCAGGATGCATTCGTTAAGCTGAATCGCAACCCGAACGACATCGAACTGTATATGTTCGCGCAGGCCAACTCCGAGCACTGCCGCCACAAAATTTTCAACGCCGACTGGATTATCGACGGCGAACAGCAGCCGAAGTCGCTGTTCAAAATGATCAAAAACACCATGGAGCAAACCCCTGACCACGTGCTGTCTGCCTATAAAGACAACGCCGCGGTGATGGAAGGTTCCGAGGTGGGCCGCTTCTTCGCCGACCGCGAAGCAGGGCGCTATGACTTCCACCAGGAGCCTGCGCATATCCTGATGAAAGTGGAAACCCACAACCACCCGACGGCCATCTCTCCGTGGCCGGGTGCGGCGACCGGCTCCGGCGGTGAGATCCGTGACGAAGGTGCGACCGGTCGCGGCGCGAAACCCAAAGCGGGTCTGGTCGGTTTCTCCGTTTCCAACCTGCGTATCCCGGGTTTTGAACAGCCGTGGGAAGAAGATTTCGGCAAGCCAGAGCGCATCGTGACCGCGCTGGATATCATGACCGAAGGCCCGCTGGGCGGCGCGGCGTTCAACAACGAATTTGGTCGTCCGGCGCTGAACGGTTACTTCCGTACCTACGAAGAGAAAGTGGACAGCCACAACGGCGAAGAGCTGCGCGGCTACCACAAACCGATCATGCTGGCGGGCGGGATCGGCAACATTCGCGCCGATCATGTGCAGAAAGGCGAGATCGTCGTCGGCGCGAAGCTGATCGTGCTCGGCGGCCCGGCCATGAACATCGGTCTGGGCGGCGGGGCAGCCTCGTCTATGGCCTCCGGCCAGTCTGATGCGGATCTCGACTTCGCGTCCGTGCAGCGCGACAACCCGGAAATGGAGCGCCGCTGTCAGGAAGTGATCGACCGCTGCTGGCAGCTCGGCGAAGCCAACCCGATTCTGTTCATCCACGACGTGGGCGCGGGTGGACTCTCTAACGCCATGCCGGAGCTGGTGAGCGACGGCGGTCGCGGCGGGCGCTTCAACCTGCGCGATATCCTGAGCGATGAGCCAGGCATGAGCCCGCTGGAAATCTGGTGTAACGAATCCCAGGAGCGCTACGTGCTGGCGGTTGCCGCCGATCAGCTGCCGCTGTTTGACGAGCTGTGCCGCCGCGAGCGCGCGCCGTATGCCGTCATTGGTGAAGCGACCGAAGAGCAGCACCTGACTCTCAGTGATACCCATTTTGACAACCAGCCGATCGATCTGCCGCTGGACGTTCTGCTCGGTAAAACGCCGAAGATGACCCGCGACGTAACAACCCGCAAAGCGGCGGGTAAAGCGCTGGATCGTCAGGGCATTACCGTGGCGGAAGCGGTTAACCGCGTGCTGCACCTGCCTGCTGTAGCAGAGAAAACTTTCCTGGTCACCATCGGCGACCGTACCGTGACCGGTATGGTATCGCGCGATCAAATGGTCGGCCCGTGGCAGATCCCGGTCGCTAACTGCGCCGTGACCACCGCAAGCCTCGACAGCTACTACGGCGAAGCGATGGCCCTGGGCGAACGCACCCCGGTGGCGCTGCTGGACTTCGCTGCCTCTGCCCGTCTGGCGGTCGGTGAAGCGCTGACCAACATCGCCGCGACGCAGATTGGCGATATCAAACGTATCAAACTTTCCGCGAACTGGATGGCTGCTGCCGGTCACCCTGGCGAAGATGCCGGCCTGTACGAAGCGGTGAAAGCGGTGGGTGAAGAGCTGTGTCCTGCGCTCGGCCTGACCATTCCGGTGGGTAAAGACTCCATGTCGATGAAAACCCGCTGGCAGGAAGGTAACGAGCAGCGCGAGATGACCTCTCCGCTGTCGCTGGTGATCACCGCGTTTGCGCGCGTGGAAGACGTGCGTCATACCGTTACGCCGCAGCTGGCGACCGAAGATAACGCCCTGCTGCTGATTGACCTCGGCAAAGGCCACAATGCGCTCGGCGCCACCGCGCTGGCGCAGGTTTACCGCCAGCTCGGCGAAAAGCCAGCCGACGTGCGGGACGTCGCACAGTTGAAAGGCTTCTACGACGCAATTCAGGCGCTGGTGGCGCAGCGTAAGCTGCTGGCCTACCACGATCGTTCCGATGGCGGCCTGCTGGTGACGCTGGCAGAGATGGCCTTCACTGGCCACTGCGGCGTTGAAGCAAACATTGCAACGCTTGGTGAAGACCGCCTGGCGGTGCTGTTTAACGAAGAGCTTGGCGCGGTCATTCAGGTACGCGCCGCAGATCGCGACGCGGTGGAAGCGATTCTGGCGCAGCACGGTCTGGCAGACTGCGTGCACTATCTCGGTAAAGCGGTGCAGGGCGACCGTTTCGTGATTGAAGCCGACGGCCACCCGGTGTTCAGCGAAAGCCGCACCACGTTGCGTATGTGGTGGGCGGAAACCACCTGGCAGATGCAGCGCCTGCGTGACAACCCGGAATGTGCCGATCAGGAGCATAACGCGAAGGCGAACGACAACGATCCTGGCCTGAACGTGAAGCTCACCTTCGACATCAACGAAGACATTGCCGCGCCGTACATTGCGACCGGTGCGCGTCCTAAAGTGGCCGTGCTGCGCGAACAGGGCGTTAACTCCCACGTTGAGATGGCAGCGGCCTTCCACCGGGCGGGCTTTGACGCCATCGACGTCCACATGAGCGACCTGCTGGCAGGGCGTACCGGGCTGGATGATTTCCAGGCACTGGTAGCCTGCGGGGGGTTCTCCTACGGTGACGTGCTGGGCGCGGGCGAAGGCTGGGCGAAGTCCATCCTGTTCAACAGCCGCGTACGTGACGAGTTTGAAACCTTCTTCCACCGTCCGCAGACGCTGGCGCTGGGGGTGTGTAACGGCTGCCAGATGATGTCTAACCTGCGCGAGCTGATCCCGGGCAGCGAAGCCTGGCCGCGCTTTGTGCGTAACCAGTCTGACCGCTTTGAAGCGCGCTTCAGCCTGGTAGAAGTAACCCAAAGCCCGTCCCTGCTGTTGCAGGGGATGGTCGGTTCGCAGATGCCAATCGCGGTTTCGCACGGTGAAGGTCAGGTTGAAGTCCGTGATGCGGCGCACCTGGCTCAGCTTGAAAGCAAAGGACTGGTGGCGCTGCGCTTTGTTGATAACTTTGGCAAGGTCACCGAAACCTATCCGGCTAACCCGAACGGTTCGGCAAATGGCATTACCGCGGTCACCAGCGAAAGCGGTCGGGTGACGATTATGATGCCTCACCCGGAGCGTGTCTTCCGTACCGTGAGCAACTCCTGGCACCCGGAAAACTGGGGCGAGGACAGCCCGTGGATGCGCATTTTCCGCAACGCACGTAAACAACTAGGTTAAGTTTCTACGCCCTGACTGTAGGCCCGGTAAGCGCGAGCGCCACCGGGCTTTTTTGTCTCTGTCGCAAAATCGCGACAACTCTCTGGTCCGAGTGTCTCCAAAAGGAGACATTTAACCTATTGATTTATATGCGGCAGGACAGGTTCCCGTTAAGGTGTTGCTTAATAGCGACACTTAGCCTGGAAATCATTCACGTAACAATCAATACGTTTTGATAATAAAAATATTACTAATCATAAGGATAGCATTAATTTTTGCAATCTGGCACGCGTGTTGCATAATAGTAACCAGTGGCTCATTCACCCTCTTATGTCAGCCCCTTCGGGACGTGCTACATAAACTTCGAATGACGCACAAAAAGGTGCCTGCCGTCCAACTACTGATTATTGCAATGCTTTATCAGGCCAGGGCGAAACGTCGAGTTAGGCACCGCCTTATTCCATGACAAAGCCGGGTTTTTACCCGGCTTTGTTGTATCTGAAGGGCAGACTCAGTTACGCTCTCCTCAAACCCGGATGAAGAGAGTAATGTGTTGAAACGCTGGCCCGCTTTCCCTCGCTCCCTGCGACAGCTCGTTATGATGGCCTTCCTGCTGATCCTGCTACCTTTGCTGGTTCTGGCCTGGCAGGCCTGGCAAAGCCTGAACGCGTTAAGTGCACAGGCGGCCCTGACTAACCGCACCACGCTTATTGATGCTCGCCGTAGCGAGGCGATGACCAACGCCGCGCTTGAGATGGAGCGTAGCTATCGCCAGTACTGCGTGCTGGACGATCGCACGCTGGAGAGGGTCTATCAGAACCAGCGTAAACGCTACAGCGAAATGCTGGACGCCCACGCCGGGGTGCTGCCAGATGACAAACTCTATCAGGCGCTGCGTCAGGATCTGAACGATCTGGCGCAGCTCCAGTGCAAAAACAGCGGTCCTGATGCCGCCGCCGCCGCCCGACTTGAAGCCTTCGCGAACGCCAATACGGAGATGGTTCAGTCCACCCGTACGGTTATCTTTTCCCGTGGTCAGCAGCTCCAGCAGGAGATTGCCGAGCGCGGCCAGTTCTTCGGCTGGCAGGCGCTGGTGCTGTTCCTCGTCAGCCTGGGGCTGGTGCTGCTCTTTACCCGCATGATCATCGGCCCCGTGAAGGGGATCCAGCGGATGATTAACCGCCTGGGGGAGGGTAAATCTCTCGGGGATACGGTCGTTTTTAAAGGCCCGCGCGAGCTGCGCTCGGTCGGTCAACGCATCATCTGGCTTTCAGAGCGCCTGGCATGGCTGGAATCGCAGCGCCACCAGTTCCTGCGCCATATCTCACACGAACTCAAAACGCCGCTGGCCAGCATGCGTGAAGGTACGGAACTGCTGGCCGACGAAGTGGCGGGGCCGTTAACCCCTGAGCAAAAAGAGATCGTGGCGATTCTGGATGCCAGCAGCCGCAATTTACAAAAGCTTATTGAACAACTGCTGGACTATAACCGCAAGCTGGCGGATGGTGCTGTGGTGCTTGAAAGCGTTGAGATTGAACCGCTGGTGGACATGGTGATCTCCGCCCATAGCCTGCCAGCAAGAGCTAAAATGATGCATACCCAGGTGGAACTCAACGCGCCAGCCTGTCTTGCAGAACCGATGCTGTTAATGAGCGTACTGGATAATCTTTATTCCAATGCGGTGCACTATGGTACTGAATCCGGTACCATTTATATCAGAAGCAATAACAACGGTTCGCGGGTATTTATTGACGTAGCGAATACCGGAAGCCCGATTCCGGATGATGAAAAAACGCTGATCTTTGAACCCTTCTTCCAGGGGAGTCATCAGCGAAAAGGTGCGGTAAAAGGAAGTGGTCTGGGGCTGAGTATTGCCCGCGACTGCATACGACGCATGCAGGGTGAGCTTAACATCGTGAGTGATGAACGCGCCGATGTCTGTTTTCGTATCGAACTGCCTCTTGAGCCGGAAAAATCAATGAAATGAATAACAACCTGGTGAGTATGTCACACGTCTTTTACCGCGCACTGCGCGCGGTGTTTTCCAGCAAAAATGTGCGCCTCAGCCTGCCCTGCTTACTGCTGGCAGGCTGTGTAACCCATGCACCGAAAAGTGCAATTAGCCACAAACAGGAAGATAAATGGCCGCAAAAACAGCTGGCTGATTTCCTTTCGACACGTTGCGATGATATCTGGAGCCTGTCGGGGCGTGATGTTGAATCCAATCCGCTGTTCTGGCTGCGCGGAATAGACTGCGCCCAGCGGCTGGCGCCCGCCGAGGCCCGTGCCCAGGCGGCGATGCTGGTGGACGATACCTGGCAGGACGCGTTTAAACGCGGGATCGTGATGGCGGATGCCAGAATCACGCCTGTCGAACGCCGCGCCAACGTGACGCGGCTGGATACTTACGTGATCAATATTCCCCCGCAGGTGCGCCCGGTCTATCAGCTCTGGCGGGACGGACAAACCCTGCAATTACAGCTGTCTGAAGAGCGTTTCCGCTACAGCAAATTGCAGCAGTCAAGCGACAGCGAGCTTGATGCGCTTCGCCAGCAGCAGGAGTCGCTGCGCGAGCAGCTGGAAACCACCACCCGCAAGCTCGAAAATCTGACCGATATCGAAAGACAGCTCTCGACGCGTAAGCCGGCAGGCAGCTATCTGCCCGATGGGTCGAAAGGCAACTCTGCCACGACGCCAGACAGTGAGACGCCGAAACAAGAGGATGTGAAGCCATGACAAGCCGTAAACCTGCCCATCTGTTACTGGTGGATGACGATCCCGGGCTGTTAAAGCTGCTGGGGATGCGTCTGGTCAGCGAAGGCTACAGCGTGGTCACCGCTGAAAGCGGGCAGGAGGGGCTGAAGGTGCTCAGCCGTGAGAAAATCGATCTGGTGATCAGCGATTTGCGCATGGATGAAATGGATGGCCTGCAACTGTTCACGGAGATCCAGAAGCAGCAGCCCGGGATGCCGGTGATTATCCTCACCGCTCACGGATCTATTCCTGATGCGGTGGCCGCGACGCAGCAGGGGGTATTCAGCTTCCTCACCAAACCGGTGGATAAAGACGCCCTCTATAAAGCGATCGACAGCGCCCTTGAGCACGCAGCGCCATCCGGCGACGACGCCTGGCGTGAATCCATCGTGACGCGTAGCCCTGTAATGCTGCGCCTGCTGGAACAGGCGCGGATGGTGGCGCAATCCGACGTTAGCGTGCTGATCAACGGCCAGAGCGGGACCGGGAAAGAGATCCTCGCCCAGGCGATCCACAACGCCAGCCCGCGCAGTAAAAATGCTTTTATTGCCATTAACTGTGGCGCGTTGCCGGAACAGCTGCTCGAATCAGAGCTCTTCGGCCATGCCCGCGGCGCCTTTACCGGCGCGGTGAGCAGCCGTGAAGGGCTGTTCCAGGCGGCTGAGGGGGGCACGCTGTTCCTTGATGAAATTGGCGATATGCCCGCGCCGCTGCAGGTCAAATTGCTGCGCGTGTTGCAGGAGCGGAAAGTGCGTCCGCTTGGCAGCAACCGCGATATCGATATCAACGTGCGTATTATTTCCGCCACCCACCGTGATTTACCCAAGGTGATGGCGCGCAACGAGTTCCGCGAAGATCTCTACTATCGACTGAATGTCGTCAACCTGAAAATCCCGGCGCTGGCCGAGCGTGCGGAAGATATCCCGCTGCTGGCAAATCACCTTTTGCGCCAGGCCGCTGACCGCCACAAACCGTTTGTGCGCGCGTTCTCCACCGATGCGATGAAACGCCTGATGACCGCAAGCTGGCCGGGTAACGTACGCCAGCTGGTGAACGTGATTGAGCAGTGCGTGGCGCTGACGTCATCGCCGGTGATCAGCGATGCGCTGGTGGAGCAGGCGCTCGAGGGGGAAAACACGGCCTTACCGACGTTTGCGGAAGCGCGAAATCAGTTCGAGCTGAACTATCTGCGCAAGCTGCTGCAAATCACCAGAGGCAACGTGACCCACGCGGCGCGCATGGCCGGGCGTAACCGTACCGAGTTCTATAAATTGCTCTCACGCCACGAGCTGGAAGCGAACGATTTTAAAGAGTAATACCGCAAAATTCGCCTGAATATGATACTGTGAGCAACCGATTACGAGGCTGCTTACTGGCAAGAGTTTAAGGACCCACCATGAAAAAAATTGATGCGATTATTAAACCTTTCAAACTGGATGATGTACGTGAAGCGCTGGCAGAAGTAGGCATCACCGGGATGACCGTAACTGAAGTGAAAGGTTTTGGTCGTCAGAAGGGCCACACCGAGCTATACCGTGGCGCAGAGTACATGGTGGACTTTCTGCCGAAAGTGAAAATCGAGATCGTGGTGAGCGATGATATCGTCGATACCTGTGTGGATACCATCATCCGCACGGCGCAGACCGGTAAAATTGGCGACGGGAAAATCTTCGTCTTTGACGTGGCGCGCGTGATCCGTATCCGTACCGGCGAAGAAGACGACGCGGCGATTTAACATTCTTGCCGGGTGGCGCTGCGCTTACCCGGCCTACAGAACCCTTCGCAGGTCCGTGCAAGCGCAGCGCCGCCGGGCGATTACAGCACTTTATGCGGGCCGAAACATTCGTAATGAATGTTGTCTTTGTTCACGCCCAGGTCTACCAGCTGCTTCGCGGCATACTGCATAAACGCTACCGGCCCACACACGTAGAACTGCATCCCCGGTGCGCTAAACGCCCCTTCGTGCTGCCCTAAATTCATCAGGCCTTCGCTGTCAAAACGTGCCGCTGCGCGGTCAGCTTCCGTGGGTAAACGATACCAGGTATGCGCGGTAAAGTGTGGCAGACCCGCTCCGAGCGCTTTCACTTCATCTGCAAAGGCGTGCACATCACCGTTTTCGGCCGCGTGGAACCAGTTAACCTGCGCGCTGTGGTTTGATTTTGCCAGCGTATCCAGCATCGCCAGCATTGGCGTTTGACCAACACCTGCGGAAATCAGCGTCACCGGGGTACCCGATTCCACCGCCATAAAGAAATCACCCGCTGGCGCGGCCAGATGAACGATATCACCCACGCTGGCGACGTTATGCAGCCAGCTGGATACCTGACCGCCTTCCTCACGTTTAACCGCAATGCGATAGCCTTTGCCGTCTGGCTTGCGGGTCAGGGAATACTGGCGAATCTCCTGGTGCGGGAAGCCTTCAGGCTTCAGCCAGACGCCCAGATACTGCCCCGGCTGGTAATCGGCAACTGGCTGGCCGTCCACCGGCTCAAACTCAAAGCTGGTGATCAGTGCGCTGCGCGGGGTTTTCTCAACGATGCGGAAAGCACGCGTGCCTTCCCAGCCGCCATTCTTGCTGGCGTTTTCGCTGTAGATCTGCGCTTCACGGTTGATGAACACGTTTGCCAGCACGCCGTATGCCTTACCCCAGGCATCCAGCACTTCCTGGCCCGGGCTGAACATTTCGTCCAGGGTTGCCAGCAGGTGACTGCCCACGATGTTGTACTGCTCAGGTTTGATCTGGAAGCTGGTGTGCTTCTGGGCGATTTTTTCCACCGCAGGCAGCAGAGCCGGCAGGTTTTCGATGTTGCTGGCATAGGCGGCAATAGCGTTAAACAGCGCTTCGCGCTGATCGCCGTTACGCTGGTTGCTCATGTTGAAAATCTCTTTGAGCTCCGGGTTATGCGCGAACATGCGATCGTAGAAATGAGCGGTCAGTTTAGGACCCGTTTCAACCAGCAGGGGGATTGTGGCCTTCACGGTAGCGATGGTTTGGGCGTCGAGCATAGCAGCTTCCTTCTGATGTTACTTTAATGATGTATTTTATATGCATCTTATAAAAATACCCCTGCAATGTAAATGGTTCTTTGCATCGTGAAAAATATGCATCACAAAGCTGAAAAGAAATCCGTTGAAAATGGCGAGAGCTTTATTGCTCAAACCCTTGCGTGGCGTGGAGGTAAACGTTTGCGTAAAATCGTTTGTCAAGACCTGTTATCGCAGAACTATTCAGTTATACTGTTGCCCGTCGTCCAACAGGACTGCCTTTTCAGGCCAAAAATTTACTTGTTAGCTGAGTCAGGAGATGCGGATGTTAAAGCGTGAAATGAACATTGCCGATTATGATGCCGAACTGTGGCAGGCTATGGAGCAGGAAAAAGTACGTCAGGAAGAGCACATCGAACTGATCGCCTCCGAAAACTACACCAGCCCGCGCGTGATGCAGGCGCAGGGTTCTCAGCTGACCAACAAATATGCTGAAGGTTACCCGGGCAAGCGCTACTACGGCGGTTGCGAATACGTTGATATCGTTGAGCAGCTGGCGATTGACCGTGCGAAAGAACTCTTTGGCGCTGACTACGCGAACGTCCAGCCGCACTCTGGCTCTCAGGCTAACTTCGCTGTTTACACCGCGCTGTTGCAGCCGGGCGATACCGTTCTGGGTATGAACCTGGCGCAGGGCGGCCACCTGACTCACGGCTCTCCGGTTAACTTCTCTGGCAAACTGTACAACATCATCCCTTACGGTATTGATGAGTCCGGTAAAATTGACTACGAAGACATGGCGAAGCAGGCCAAAGAGCACAAGCCGAAGATGATCATCGGTGGCTTCTCTGCTTACTCCGGCATCGTTGACTGGGCAAAAATGCGTGAAATCGCTGACAGCATCGGCGCGTACCTGTTCGTCGACATGGCGCACGTTGCCGGTCTGATTGCCGCTGGCGTTTACCCGAACCCGGTTCCACATGCGCACGTTGTGACCACCACCACCCACAAAACCCTGGCGGGTCCACGCGGTGGCCTGATCCTGGCGAAAGGCGGTGACGAAGAGCTGTACAAAAAGCTGAACTCCGCCGTGTTCCCAAGTGCCCAGGGCGGCCCGCTGATGCACGTTATCGCCGCGAAAGCCGTCGCGCTGAAAGAAGCGATGGAGCCAGAGTTCAAGGTTTATCAGCAGCAGGTTGCTAAAAACGCCAAAGCGATGGTGGAAGTGTTCCTGAATCGTGGTTACAAAGTGGTGTCCGGTGGGACTGAAAACCACCTGTTCCTGCTGGATTTGGTCGATAAGAACCTGACCGGTAAAGAAGCTGACGCAGCCCTCGGCCGCGCCAACATCACCGTGAACAAAAACAGCGTGCCAAACGATCCGAAGAGCCCGTTCGTGACTTCCGGTATCCGTATCGGTTCTCCGGCCGTAACTCGCCGTGGCTTTAAAGAAGCGGAAGTGAAAGAGCTGGCGGGCTGGATGTGTGACGTTCTGGACAACATCAATGACGACGCGGTTATCGAGCGCGTTAAAGGTAAAGTTCTGGACATCTGCGCACGCTTCCCGGTGTACGCATAATTCTCTGCGTTTCAGAACTGAAAAAGGCCGCTCATGCGGCCTTTTTTTATGGGCTAACGTCGGTCGAGGGAGATGGCCCCCGGCCCGGTAATCGCCAGCAAAATAAAGGCGCCAGCGATACTCACATTTTTATAGAAGTTAATCATATTTGGCAGGACCGCATCGCCCGTCATATCCCAGTAGTGGTGTCCAATCACCGCCGTTCCCAGCGTATAGAAGACAAAGATCACCGCGAGGGGGCGGGTGAAAAAGCCCAGAACGATCAGAATCGCGGCGGGGATTTCCATTACCACCGCAATAATCGCGGCCAGCATGGGCATGGGGGCGCCGAGCGACGTCATGTACTGAACGGTGCCGCTAAACCCCGTCAGCTTGGGATAACCGAAAATAATAAACAGGACTACGATAGCAATGCGGGCAATTAAAAGCAGGAGAGAACGAGAGGATCCGAAATCGAAATAACGTAAGCTGTTCATGGCAAACGACCTCTTCAGGCGATGTCTTATAAACGTAATACAGTTTTACCGCTCTCGCCATACGCTGTACAGCTGGTGATGATGTTAATTTTTGGTTAATTTATAGCGCGCTAACGACTTGCTAAAGTCAGGGATTAACGCCAGACTATCGCCTCCATTTCGGGAGGGATTCATGGTCTTGCATTCCACGCGCTGGCTGGCGCTTAGCTATTTCACCTATTTCTTTAGTTACGGTATTTTTTTGCCTTTCTGGAGCGTCTGGCTCAAGGGAATTGGTCTGACGCCTGAGACCATCGGCATCCTGCTGGGCGCGGGGCTGGTGGCACGTTTCCTGGGTAGCCTGCTGATAGCGCCTCGCGTCAGCGATCCCTCTCTGTTGATTAAAGCGGTGCGAATTCTGGCCCTCCTGACGCTGGTCTTTGCGGCCTGCTTCTGGGTCAGCCACCAGTTTGCCTGGCTGATGGTGGTGATGGTTGGCTTTAATCTGTTCTTCTCCCCGCTGGTGCCGCTGACGGATGCCCTGGCGAACACCTGGCAAAAGCAGATCACCATGGACTATGGCCGCGTGCGCCTGTGGGGATCGATTGCCTTCGTGATCGGCTCTGCGCTGGTCGGGAAACTGGTCAGCCTCTATGACTATCGCGCCATTCTGGCGCTGTTAACGCTCGGCATCGCCTCGATGCTGCTCGGTATGTTGCTGCGTCCGTCGGTGATGCCGCAGGGCGAAAGCCGCCATCAGGAGAGCGCCGGCTGGCCCGCCTGGCGCTCGCTGGTGGCGCAAAGCTGGCGTTTCCTGGCCTGCGTCTGTCTGCTTCAGGGGGCGCATGCGGCCTATTACGGCTTCAGCGCCATCTACTGGCAGGGGGCGGGCTACTCGGCTTCTGCGGTAGGCTACCTGTGGTCGCTCGGCGTGGTTGCGGAGGTCATTATCTTCGCGCTGAGCCAAAAACTGTTCCGTCGTTTCGGGGCGCGTGACCTGCTGCTGCTTTCCGCCGTTTGCGGCGTAGCGCGCTGGGGCATCATGGGCTGGACGACGGAGCTGCCGTGGCTGATTGTGGCGCAAATTCTGCACTGCGGAACCTTCACCGTCTGCCATTTGGCGGCGATGCGCTATATCGCGGCGCGAGAGAGTGGTGACGTTATTCGTCTTCAGGCAGTCTATTCAGCGGTGGCGATGGGCGGCAGTATTGCGGTGATGACCGTATTTGCCGGTTTCCTCTATCAGCACCTGGGCCACGGTGTGTTCTGGGTGATGGCGCTGGTCGCTTTACCGGCCATTGTCATCCGCCCTAAAGTCGCTGCTCGCACGTAACTAAGATTCGAGCATAACGCGAATATGTTCCTGCTGCTGCGTGTTCAGGGTCTCAACGGCATGAATGAGCGGCGGCGAGAACAGCGGCAGGGCGGTTGGATAAGGCGTAATAACCAGCGCCGCCTCGCGGGGGGCGCCCTCCTTCTTAAACGCTTCCAGGCTAAGATAACGAATATTGAGCGGCAGCAGCGTCAGCTCGCGAAGCTGCTGCTCAATTAACTCCTCGCAGGCTTTATCTTCCCCCGTTAACAGGACTACCTGTTTTTCATGAAGATCGGTTTCCTGCATCAGCCAGGCACCAAAAATCACTGCCACCAGAGCCATCTCTTCACCGGAGAATCGCAGGCCAAATTCGGCTTCCAGCTCAAACAGCGCCTCTTTAGTGGTGCGCAGCAGCCGGGGGTATAGACGGTGGATCTCTTCCGGCAGACTGTTGTCGATGCCGATGTCAAATAAGGAGCGGTCCAGCGCCTGAGCCAGATGAATATACAGCTGATCGGTCAGCCCTTGCTCATCGCTGAAGTTCATCCCGGTTTGCGCCCGGAAACGGGCAATCATACGCACGATGGCCCGACGCAGGCGCTGATCCTGCTGGTGTTTATCCAGTACCGGGTCGGGTGTGCGGAGCATCATAAACAGCAGCGCCAGGAACAGCTGTTCATCACTGTGCGTTCCCTGCGGGACGCGCCGTTTCCAGTGACGGACAATTTCCTGCGCCGTAAAGTATTCCCCTCTCGATTGCGTCCAGCTGCGCTGAACGGGTGAAAACTCCGGCGTATTGCCCAGATGATGCTGAATAAGACAATATTGCAGATAAAGCTGTAAAAACTGTACGTCGCGGGACTCAAACTGGCGCTGAAGCTTGCGCGCGCAAAAGTTGATAAGCGCCCGAAGGTTCGCATCGTCATAAAGCGGGCGGGCAATGCCGTGCTGTTTGAGCGCGGTTTTTAAGGCAGGGGTAAACTGTTGGGCGACAAAATGTGGACACAGCCGAAGCGCCCTGCGCAGCCAGTGCAGCAGGCACAAACGCTGATTCAGGGCGGAGCCCTCAATACGGTAGCAACCGTCATGGTGCGTGACGATATCAAGCCGATGATAGCGCTGGATTTCATCGCGCGTCTCGGCTATATCTTGCCGTGCCAGGACGTCGTCCACGCCGTTGGCAGCGATTATGCTCTGTGCGGTGACGGCAGCATCGGGCAGGTAAAGCATCAAAAGCACCTGGCAACGGCGCTGCGAACTGGAAAGCACAGATGGAATTTCAAGCGTCGTCATCATCTGTCGGGTATCCAGTGTGAATGTTTGATAAGAATAGCTAAAGGATGGGCGCTGAAAAGCGCGCCGGCAGGCCTTTCATTCAGGATTGCTGGCGAACATCACAGAATTTTTGACGTGAGGAATTGATGCAAACAGTTAAACAAAGCGTGACAGCGTTATTTTTGGCGGTTATCACCTCCGCCGCCAGCGCACATCCTCACAGCTTTATCAGCCTGAAAACCGAACTGGTGACGGACGGCACACAGCTCAGCGGCCTGAAGATGCGCTGGACGATGGATGAAATCACCTCCGCCGACCTGCTGTACGATGCCGGAAACGCAAAGCCCGGCGACGAGATCTGGAAAAAGCTGGCGGCGGAAGTCATGGCCAACGTGCTGGGTCAGCACTACTTCACCGAGTTCTGGCACAACGGACAAAAGGTGAAATTTCTTAACCGTCCCACGGAGTACGGTATGACCCGCGACGGCCATCAGGCGGTGCTGACGTTTATCCTTCCGCTGGCGCACCCTCAGCCGCTGGCCGGGCAGAAGTACAGGTTTTCCACGTTTGACCCAACCTACTATGTCGATATGCATTACGCCCAGGACAGCGACGTACAGTTGCCAGAAATATTGCAAAAAAGCTGCAAAATTGCCGTGCACACGCCGACGCCCAGTGAAGAGACGCTGAACTTTGCTGTTTCCCTTGATAAAGAAGATGCGCCTCCAGAAGACATGGAATTAGGAAAACAGTTTGCGCAGGAGGTGACGTTACAATGTCAGTGATCTCCTCCCCCGTCAGTAAGCCGCGTCGCTGGCTGCACCTCTGGCCTCTGGCGCTCTTTTCGCTGTTAGCGTCTGGCGGCGCGCTCTGGCTGTGGCAGGCATGGCCGCAGGTGATGATGAAAAGTATCCTCTGGCAGCGGGAAGTTAATCAGCAGATGAGCGAGCTGCTGAAAGCCGTGGCGGAAAATCCGTCCAAAGCGGGCGGCTCTCTTCTGGCGTTCAGCTTTATCTATGGCGTGCTGCATGCCCTGGGGCCGGGGCACGGCAAAATCGTCATCACGACCTGGCTTGCCACCCATCCGTCGAAGCTGAAATCGAGTATCGGCCTGACGCTGGCTTCCTCGTTACTTCAGGGCGGTGTGGCAATTGCGCTGGTCGTGGTCGTCCTTTCGCTGCTACAGCTCCCGGCCCGCCAGCTGCATATGAGCAGCTTCTGGCTGGAGAAGGGAAGTTACGCGCTGGTAGGCTTACTGGGGCTGATTCTCTGCTGGCGGGCGCTGAAAAAATTGCGCGCGTTGCTGCAAAAACCAAAATTCAAAATCTTTACGCCGCATCACGTTCACCATGAAAACTGCGGGTGCGGGCATCAGCATCTGCCGACGCAGGAACAATTACAGAATGGTGACGACTGGCGTGCGCGCCTGATGATTGTTCTCTCAATGGGGATGCGTCCGTGCTCGGGCGCAATCATGGTGCTGTTGTTCAGCAAAGTGATAGGTGTATTTGGCTGGGGCATGATCTCGGCGCTGGCGATGGCGGCGGGAACATCTCTGACTATCTCTTCGTTAGCCTTGCTGGTGCACAGCTTCCGTCAGCTGGCGGTAAAACTCAGCGGCAATAAAACGCCGGTATTGTGGCGACAGGTTGGCTGGACGACGCTTGCGCTGGCGGGCGGGGTGATTCTGCTGGTGGCTGCGGTCACGATGTGGATAAGTGCGGTGCCGGTGGGAAGGGGGTTGCGGCCTTTTTAGCCATACCTGAGGGGTTTGTAGGCCCGGTAAGCGTAGCGCCACCGGGCTTAACAGACTGGATTAACGCTTCAGCGCATCGCTCAGTTCTTCACGCATGTTTGCCAGCATGGCTTTAACAACGCGCGGGTTACCTGCAACGATGTTGCCGGTAGACATATAGTTATGGCCGCCGGTGAAGTCACAAACAATCGCGCCAGCTTCACGTGCGATCAGCTCGCCCGCCGCGAAGTCCCACGGCTTCAGTGACAGCTCAAAGTAACCGTCAACGCGGCCGGTCGCCACGTAGGCCAGATCCAGTGCAGCAGAGCCGGTGCGACGGAAGTCCGCGCATTCGGTGAACAGTTTGCCGAGGATATTCATATAAGTGGTTGCGTGCTGCTTCGCCTTGAACGGGAAGCCGGTCGCCAGAATCGTGCCGTCCAGATCGCGTGCATTGCTGCAGCGCAGACGGTAGCCGTTCAGCTGCGCGCCCTGACCGCGGGTCGCGGTGAACAGTTCGTTACGCATTGGATCGTAAACAACGGCGACTTCAGTACGGCCTTTGATGCGTACTGCGATAGACACAGAGAAGTGTGGCAGGCGCTTAACGAAGTTGGTGGTGCCATCCAGTGGATCGATAACCCATTGAACATCCTGATCGGTACCTTCATGTTCACCGCTTTCTTCGGTGATGATGGTGTGCTGCGGGTAAGATTTGCGGATCGTTTCGATAATAATCGCTTCGGCGGCTTTATCGACGTTAGTCACGAAATCATTGCTGCCTTTCTGGCTGGTTTCTACGGAGTCTGGGGTTTCGTAGTGTTTGGCAATTACATTACCCGCCTTGCGCGCTGCGCGCACGGCGATGGTCAGCATCGGATGCATCGGTCTCTCTCACTGGATGTTAAAGAACAGGAAAATCGGCGCAGAGTATAGCAGCGGGATCGGATTATGTCTCTCGTTTATGATAATATGCCCGAATATTCTTCAGACACTGAATCCAGACATCTAAAAATTATGCTGCAAAACATTCGAATCGTGCTGGTCGAAACATCGCACACCGGCAACATGGGCTCTGTGGCCCGCGCTATGAAAACCATGGGCTTAACGAACCTGTGGCTGGTTAACCCGCTGGTGAAACCAGACTCTCAGGCTATTGCGCTGGCGGCCGGCGCCAGCGACGTGATCGGGAATGCACAGATTGTGGACACCCTGGACGAAGCCCTGGCCGGTTGCAGTCTGGTGGTGGGGACCAGCGCGCGCTCCCGTACGCTGCCCTGGCCGATGCTGGACCCGCGCGAATGCGGCCTGAAAAGTATCTCAGAAGCGGAACAGGCGCCGGTTGCGCTGGTGTTTGGTCGTGAACGCGTTGGCCTGACCAACGAGGAACTACAGAAGTGTCACTACCACGTGGCGATTGCCGCAAACCCGGAATACAGCTCGCTGAACTTGGCGATGGCGGTGCAGGTGATTGCCTACGAAGTGCGCATGGCATGGCTGGCGACGCAGGAAAAACCGGTCGAACCTAAAGAAGAGACGGCCTACCCGCTGGTGGACGATCTTGAGCGCTTCTACGGCCACCTGGAGCAGACGCTGCTCTCTACCGGCTTTATCCGCGAAGGTCACCCGGGACAGGTGATGAACAAGCTGCGCCGTATGTTCACCCGCGCGCGTCCGGAAAGCCAGGAGCTGAACATCCTGCGCGGGATCCTGGCGTCGATTGAGCAGAAGAATAAAGAGTAGTGCAGTGTGTTTTCTCCCTCTCCCTGTGGGAGAGGGCCGGGGTGAGGGCATCAGTCCGCACCTTTGTTATGAAGGCACAGAAGGTTAAATACCTGACTAAAACAGTCAAGTAAATAGTTGACCAATTTAGTCAGGAATGTCAGACTTGGCCCTGCTATGCAATACCCCCATTTTACAATAAAAAACCCCGGGCAGGGGCGAGTTTGAGGTTAAGTAAGACATGAGACTGACATCTAAAGGGCGTTATGCCGTGACCGCGATGCTGGACGTTGCGCTCAACTCCGAAGCGGGCCCGGTTCCGTTGGCTGATATTTCTGAACGACAGGGGATCTCCCTCTCTTATCTGGAACAGCTGTTCTCCAGACTGCGTAAAAATGGACTGGTGTCCAGCGTTCGTGGCCCGGGCGGCGGTTATCTGCTGGGTAAAGACGCGGGCAGTATTGCGGTTGGCGAAGTGATTAGCGCAGTTGACGAATCCGTTGATGCGACCCGTTGCCAGGGCAAAGGCGGCTGCCAGGGCGGCGATAAATGCCTGACCCACGCGCTGTGGCGCGATCTGAGCGACCGTCTGACCGGCTTCCTGAATAACATCACCTTGGGTGAGCTGGTTAATAACCAGGAAGTTCTGGATGTTTCTGGTCGTCAGCACAGTCAGGATTCACAACGCAGCACCCGCACGCAGGACGCCATCGACGTTAAACTGCGCGCGTAATTAAAAAGATAAGTATTCAGAATCAGGCCGGGGTGGTCACACCCCGCGTACTCGGTCGTACATCCAGCCGGTTGCCTGATTCCTTGCATTGAAGCGATGTACGGAGTTTATAGAGCAATGAAATTACCGATTTATCTCGACTACTCCGCA
>OLRM01000112.1_pt1 | contig 95412 bp, 89 predicted proteins | sample 1643211 | NCBI WGS metagenome assembly OLRM01 (sample SAMEA3136690, study PRJEB25190) | human gut metagenome | biome: human gut; feature: human-associated habitat; material: faeces | place: Austria | collected 2013
CGACCGTGCAGGATGTGATGCTGAGGTCGGTGGAAAAGCGCTTCGGCGACAGGCTGCCCGACACAGCGGTGCAGTGGCTGACGGACAACGGTTCAGCATATACCGCGCATGAAACGCGGAGGTTCGCCAAAGAGCTGAATCTGGAGCCATGTACAACAGCGGTGAGCAGCCCGCAGAGCAATGGCATGGCCGAACGGTTCGTGAAGACGATGAAGGAAGACTATATCGCGTTCATGCCGAAACCGGATGTGAGAACAGCCCTGCGAAACCTTGCAGCGGCGTTCACGCATTACAATGAAAATCACCCGCATAGTGCGCTGGGATATCACTCTCCGAGAGAATACCGGCGGCAGCGGGCATCGTTAACTTAAGATACAAAAGCTGTCCGGAAATGGCGGGTCAAGATCACATCCTATAAAAGTCAGCACACCAAAGATAATGAGACAGGATACAAGGCCAATCACTCTCCATTTTGCCGAGGTGTTCAATTTAATGCTCCTTGCGATTATCAAATGGCTTAATGACATTTAAAAGGTATTCATCACCAACGCCAGTGACCATTAAAACCGGCTCATTATTTTTTTCTGATATGAAAAGGGCCAGAGTAAACACCAACCAAAAATGGTGCTCATTTAAATTACCCAGCATCAAATTTAAATGCATTATCTCACACTCCCATTCAACATTCATAGATAAAGATGAGAGTCTTAATATCTCCGAAACTTCTGAAGCTTCCTCTGCACTCATATTGCTAAAAAGTACTCTTGTCGTTTTAAGAATATCTGACTGGTAAGTCATCATGTGGATGACCTCTTGTTTGGTGAGATTTTTGTTGCATACCATTGGTCGCAAAGCCACACCATTATTGTTTTTTTCAGGGAGTTGTTCTCGATGAGTCACCAGCAATATTGAAGCGAACTCTGTTGAGTCAGGGGGGTATTTTACAAAAGTTTCAATGTTTGCAGATATTATTATTGACACCCGATTTTTTGAGATGTTGGATAATGTATCAAATCCCTGTCCTAATGCTTTACTCCAACAGTAATAATTACGCAAGCAATTTTCATCAAACCCGATCGCAGCCCAACACTCTTGAAATATTGAGAAAGTAATATAATTACTATCATAGGTAAATATAATATCAAATATACATGATTCACTCAACCGTAACAGCCTTGTTCTGACAGACGACAACAGTTCGTAAATCAGTTGTTCTTCAGTATATAAATCATCGTTATGGCCCCGTAGTTTCAATCGCTGGTTATTATATATTTCAACCGAATGAGACATTGCTATATCGGTTTGCGATATTGCAGAAGGGAGAAATAGTTTATAAGCGGAAACATAAAACTTTTTACTTGCCCATTCAGTCCAGTCTTTCCTGACCAATGCTGCTTCGCGCTCTCTTGCTTCGAATGCCGACAAACACAAACCATGGTAATAGATTCTAACGGAAATTATGACAGAAAAAGCTAGGGGCACCGAAAAAAACAACAGGGTAAGCAATTTCAAAAGCTCATCATCTTCAGCAGGCAAAATAATTTTAGCCCCAACCCAACTAACCACCACAATCAACAAAATACTTATGAAAGAAAAAAACCATTTACTCCATTTAATTCCAGGAATCTTATCGACTGGAGGGATTATTTGCACAGGCCAATTCATATCATTCTCCATCATTGTTAACAGCACATTTTCTTTAAGAGAAAAAACTTCTTAACATGCCATACTGTCAATTATGGATTTAATATCTGAGTATGACTGAAGGTCTTTACTGCGATTACTAAATAAGATCTTCTTAAATACCTCATCCTGATAAAATAGCCGCTGCGCGCTCAACACATCAAGCCCAAAATCAATAACATCCTTATCGGATGTTGAGAAAGTTGAATAATAATAATCCAGCGCAGGATGCAATAATCCCATAACATCACGCTCACTAAATTTATGCGGCATTCTCATTTTCCGATATGCTCGCAAAATATAATTAACAACTAAAATTCGGCCCATTTCTAATGCATTTTGCTCTGTTAATCCAAGTGAGTAGTTTAATTTTTTTTTGCATTTACCATCACCATTCACCACCTGAGCTATTCCGCCTCCATCAATATAAGACCATGTATTAATATTGCTTAATAGCTGTTGTTTTTGCCATTTATCTAGCGTATACATTAACAAACCAAATACTGATGGGTCGTAATAGCGAAGTAATATATTACCAACTGATTGAATCGACTGTACGGCGGACAAAGCGACCTGTTCAGCAAGCTGCTCCCCAGTTAAATCCGTCGAAATCCACGCACAGACGCTGCGCCCTTCCCCGGACTCAAGTTTTTCTATTTTCAACTCATTCAATGAATGGTAAATACTATTCTTAAACAATTGACCATCTCTCTCGCTGGAGGCACTAAGAGGGAAAAGGTAAAGTGGTAAAGCCCCCTGAAGTTCTTCCTGGCGGAATGTAACAGGATAAGATTTATATTCTCTAAGAATACCGGGCAAAAAAAGTTCTGAATGATACTGTTCTAAAGATGCATCTATCAGCAGAAAACATTTCCCATTTTTCCCAAAAGCAGCATTGGTAAATTCTTCATGTATATCGTTAAAAAATTTATCATCCATAATCAACCCTGCCAGAATAATATTAGAAACACATTTCAATTAATTTGTATTTATGATTTTCATAAAACATCATTATCTTATTCAGATTTAGCCGCTCCCTCTCTCAGTAGAGATAGCAATTTCCTCCTGAGTAGGTAAATTTCAAAATTGGGCATGCTGGCTTACCTCGTTTCCTGTCGAGGGTAACCAAAATAACACTGTCTTTTTCTGTCTAGTAGTAAAACCAGCCTTCATCTGAATAAATGAATTTCCCACTGGGACAGGCAGGCTTACTTTTATCACCCGGCTCATGCCACTTCCCATTGTCTTTTAGTTGTTGCTCACGTTTTTTTGTCACCTTATTGAGGTTTACTGTTCTAATATTTTTCACACCCAGCAGATGAAATATCTCCTCCGCCAGTTTGCAGCGTGTTGGAGCACAGGCTTTATAAGCAAAGAATGCAATTAATCCTGAAAGACCCACTCCCCCCAACAATGCTATAACATACAACCAAAAGTATGTGGTGATAAATGACTCAAGGCCCTTCCAGGTATCTTCAATCACTTCACTCAGAACTCCCGCAAAAAGCACCGAGAAGAAAAAAACCCCCGTGAGAATAAACATGTTTTTAATCCGCCACAGCATATGCGCAATATGCCCCATATCACATTTCGGACATACAGACACTATCCGCTCTTCCGGTAACGCAATGGCATAGACTTCATAATGATCATGCTGCCACTCAACAATCATGTCCACATTATCGCCAGTCTGAAGTCGGGTGATGCCCACCCAGCCGCGAAATGGTCTGCCATTAATATCTCCCTGCACATATTCCGCCGAATCATTTGATGATTCGCTCTCAGCCATAATGGCAGCCCCGACGCCAGGACTCCCTGCGACTATCGCGGCGGCGGCGGCAGCTCCGCGCTGGCCATCTGATATCTCCGGCAACGTGCTGGTCCGGTAGGCATCTGCATCAAAATACTCCCGAAAATAATCGCTACGGAAAGACTGCAGTTTCCCTGATATTTTCTCCAGAGGACCATAAGGCGGCAATACCGGCGGCGGCGGAAGCTCACGTGTCCACGGCCTGCCGTTCATCATCTCAATCTCTCGCTTTGTACGCAGGTCTGCTAATTTTCCTGGCTTAACAAAACGGGAACATATCTGATATTGCTCTTCTGAATTCATGAAATATCCTTTATCGCCCCTTCTAGGGCTTTATTCTGGTCTGCCACACTGCGGTTGAACGGTGCTGTTCCAGATACGCATTTCCTGCACCATATCTGAAGCTCGTCGTCCGATATCCAGGTCACAACCACCTGTAACAAAGTTATCGCCACCATCACTGCCCAGGCCAGCAAAATCGCCAGAGATCTGACTCCAAAATATATTTCCACCGTTTATTTTTCAGCAATTAATTCCACACCAGAAGCATTCCACGACTAATAACACTAGCGAAAGTAGCTTGTTTCACTGCCGATTTAGTAGTAAAACCAGCCTTCATCTGAATAAATGAATCTCCCGCTGGGACAGGCAGGTTTGCTTTTATCACCCGGCTCATACCACTTCCCATTATCTTTTAGTTGTTGCTCACGTTTTTTTGTTATTTTATTGAGATTGATTGTTGCAACACGCCTCATCCGCAGCAACTGAAATATCTCCTCCGCCAGTTTGCAGCGTGTTGGCGCACAGGCTTTATATGCAAAGAATGCAATCAACCCCGAAATTACAGAGGACACCACAAAAGCCATTACCAGGAAAAGATAAAACCTCTCAAATAAAGAGACACCATTTGGATTTCCTTTTGAGATAGAGATAAATACACATACAGAAACAAAAGCCACCATCAATATGGTGATTAGAATGAACATATTTTTAATGCGCCACAGCATATGCGCAATATGCCCCATATCACATTTCGGACATACTGACACTATCCGCTCTTCCGGTAACGCAATGGCATAGACCTCATAATGGTCATGCTCCCACTCAACAATCATGTCCACATCATCGCCAGTCTGAAGCCGGGTGACACCCACCCAGCCGCGAAACGGCTGGCCATTAATCATCCCCTGCACATATTCCGCCGAATCATTCGAAGACTCGCTTTCAGCCATCATTACAGCCCCGACACCCGGGCTCCCTGCAACTATCGCTGCAGCGGCGGCAGCTCCGCGCTGGCCATCTGATATCTCCGGCAACGTGCTGGTCCGGTAGGCATCTGCATCAAAATACTCCCGAAAATAATCGCTACGGAAAGACTGCAGTTTCCCTGATATTTTCTCCAGAGGACCATAAGGCGGCAATACCGGCGGCGGCGGAAGCTCACGTGTCCACGGCCTGCCGTTCATCATCTCAATCTCTCGCTTTGTACGCAGGTCTGCTAATTTTCCTGGCTTAACAAAACGGGAACATATCTGATATTGCTCTTCTGAATTCATGAAATATCCTTTATCGCCCCTTCTAGGGCTTTATTCTGGTCTGCCACACTGCGGTTGAACGGTGCTGTTCCAAATACACATTTCCTGCACCATATCTGAAGCTCATCGTCCGATATCCAGGTCACAACCACCTGTAACAAAGTTATCGCTACCATCACTTCCCAGGTCATCAGTACTGCAAGTATTCGGATCCCTAAAATTTCCCAAGCCAAAAAACCTGTAATTTTCCCAGCTACTTTTTTAACTATCGGTTGACTAAACTGTTCCAGCAGAAGACCGACTGATTTTGTGACTGCCAGGACATCAACTGTTGTTTTAATAAGCAATACAGAGGAAAGTAAAAAACGATTGCTTTGCAACTCTTCGTAAGTACTTGCACCATCAGCAAACACCGAAATTAAAGACGCAGTTCCACCCGCTGCCGCCCCAACCCCCTTGACCCAGGCCACCGTAAGCTCACGCGCTTCCAGACCTTTTTCTATTGCCGGCAAAATAACCGACGTCCCCTGACTCACCATCGCCAGCCCGCTGGCCAGCAGGCTCGCCAGCGGCTTCTTCTCATCCCTTACCTGTCCGCACAGGTAGATAAAATCCATCGCATTCAGCACCAGCAACAGACTGTTTATTCCCGCCAGCCGATATTCGGCCTTGCCCTTTTCTGATGCAAAGTGCTCTTCCAGCCTGCTGCTCATTCTCTGTTTAAGCTCGGCGACTTCATTCCCGCTCGCCATAAAACGTCCGCTGCGCCGTATACCTTCCAGCACCGTCTGACGTAACTCCGGGGCATCTTTCAGATACGCATTCACTAACGAGTGAACTTTTTCTGAAGGTATTCCCGCCCTTATCATAAATATCAGCCTGAACGCCGTGGTCGCAAGCTTCTCGCCTGCCTTATCCACCCGCAGAATGCGGCTTACCCTGTCTCCCACCGTGACGATAAACGCATCCGTGTTGAAGAGCTGTACTTCCAGTTTGCTGGCATTTTCCCGCAGCCCCTTCACGACAGTGTTCATCGATTTCTGGTAATACCCCTCCAGCTTTTTCATATTGCTGACCTGCTGCATCAGGGCTGCCGTCATGGCGGTCGCCGTCAGAGGCGTCACGTCCTCGTCCTTTTTCCCTTTCACCGTCGCCAGATACGGCTCCAGTTCACTGATTAGCTGCGGGTTATTGGCCGCCACATGCCGCCACAGCAGATTCCCGCGATTTTTAGTGCTGTACTCATTCCACCAGCCGTCTATCTTTGCCGCCCCTGCCGGACAGCTGTTAATCCCGTGCATGGCCATCCCCACCGCTGACTGGTAGAACAGCCCTGCCCGCTGTGCCTCGCATTGGAAATCATCCAGCGTTGCCAGCAGTACCGGTGCACTGAGCCAGTTCACCACGCTGACGATACGCTTCTGGAAGATAGCATTAACCGAATCAACCAGGCTCGTGTAGCAGGTATCAAAGTTCGCCTGTCGGGTTGCGTTGAGCTTTTTCTGATAGGGAGCCCAGCTCCGGGCCCGGACTCCACTGAAATCCTGCGAGGGTTCAGGCAGATTTAACGCCAGTTCCTTATCGACCTGAGCCTGTATCGCGGCAACCCGTCGCTGGTGAGCAGCCAGCGGTTCGGGTGGACTCATCAGCACACTCTCCGGGTATAATGCCGTCACGTTCTGCGCATGCCAATTTCTCACTAACCTGTCATCAGCCCTGATTTGTGCCAGCACATCAGGCTTACCCTGATACCTTTTCTCAAGCGCCTGCAGACGCGAATCCAGATATTCGTCTGTCAGCATGGGACCATCAGTTCTTCGTCTCCGCATCGCGTCCTCCAGATATTCGGCATTGCTTTCCAGCAGCGTTCTGACTGCATCGAGGTTTGTTTTGGTGGCGAACTCAAGCTCACGCTCCTGCAGGAACTGCGCCTGGCGCCCCAGCACATCCTGGCTCCAGCCGTTAAGCTCATGAACAATCCCCACCGGATCCCAGAGTGGAAGCAGCAACGGCGTCATCCCCTCACTTCGGTTTTCCATGGCCGTGACCGTCGCGGCTGCCATGCCACTGCGGTTTTTTGCCCACGGATACAGACTGGACTGCAGTTTCACCACATCATTATTGACCCGCCAGGGATCATCCACTGTCGGATCCCAGAGTGACGATGCACGGCTGATGTTTACCACTTTCGCCTCATCCGGACCAGGCAGAAGACCAGAAACAGAAGGCACCTGATAGTCCAGTACCTGATTCAGGCTTGCCCCGGTAACGTCGGTCCCTGTTTTTGTGCGCTGAGCTCCCGCCACCGAAGGCATCACTTTCTGCATTCTCTCAGTGCGATCTTCTGGCCTGGTGCGATACCGATCGAGCGTTTCCTGCTCCCACGGATACTGACTGAACGCAAACCACACATTGCCGCACTTATCCGGGGATTCAATGCTCATGAACTCGACGTTTTGCGCGATATGCTCGCCCGTTTCGCACAGCGCTTTATCCACCGGTACAGGATTAGACGCCACCTGTTGCAGCCACAGTGAGCCGTCTGGCGCAACTCTGTAGCACTGCCAGTAATTGATGCCCTGTTTTCCTTTTTCATAAAAAACGTAAAGGTAGCCCTGGCGAAGCGCGCGGAGTGTGTACTTTTCATTACTGGCGAGCGTTACCCCTGTGATGTGCGGATCATTCGCCCATCCCGGTAAACTGGCATTAATATTTTCTGGCACAACAGCATAGCGCACGGGCAGTACTGTCAGGCCTTTCGTTGTGCATAACCCCTGGCATGCCATATTCACATCCTTTTTTTAATTAAGCCTGTAAATAAAAAATTCTTATTTAGCCAGTGAAAAAATTAGAGCCTGCGATCACTTTATGGCCGGGACATAGACAAAGCACACGGTCCTGATCCTGTACCAGAAGTATGCCATTACTGACGATACCAACTGCAGTGGCCAGGATGGGAAATGTTCCCTTACAGACAGTACAGATGGCTTTGTCATTATTTTGTGCCACCTGTTTTCCATCACTAAAATAATTCGCAGTTGCAGAAATTATTTTCCCATTACTCGTCCTGTCACCTAAAACGGCTAATTTTGTAGTCATCTTTTTCCTCAAGTATTAGCTAAGCATCACCACAGCCCCTTGCTGTTGGGCTGCAGAAATTACCCCAGGTTTGCAGCCAGAAGGTAGCGAAAGCGTTGAATTTAACGTCGCCGCAGACTGCTGTTGAACCGCAATACATTTCAACGTGACGTTTTTGCCAGTACCAACTTCAACCCCCGCATCACTTAACCGTATAAATGTCCCCCCACAAACCAAAAGGATTTCTTTTTTGGCTGATATGACAACGCTGTTGTCTGAACTGGCGACCGAAAGCTTTTCTTTAGCAAATAAATTCAGCGCGTCCGACTGTGCCTGAATATCTACTTTGCCCTCCGAGGCATACATTTTTATTCCCAGTTTGTGTGCAAATAAGCTCAGAATATCGCCCACCGCCAGAGTTAATTTTTTGGCAATGCTAATGTCTGCATGTTGACCAGCAGTAACAATTAGATTTTCCCCCGCCGAAACTTGTACGCTCGCGGGGGTGACCTGCGCAATTCCTGAAGGGGCAGACAGAAGTAATGCTTGCTGCTTAAGATCGCTAAGCGTCTGATTCATAAATGTTGTTTGTTTCTCAAGATCGGCTAATTCCGCCTGGGCTGCTTGAGCAGCGTGACGTAATCCAGAAGTCACCTCTCTGGCAGCGTCAAGTTCTTTGAGCGCAGCTTGCATTTCACGCTGCAGTCCTTGCGCTTTCGCCTGCCCGTCCGCCGAGATGAATAGTCCTTTCTGCGCCCGGATGGCACCCCAGCTGTCGGTTCTGAGTTCAAACCCCTCACCGCGCTGCTGTTTCTCGCTGTCGACCAGATGGCCGAGATTCAGCTGGCTCTTGCCGCCGTACTCTGTGCTGACCTTGATGTGCTCTTTTCCGCGCTCGTCGTCGAGGCGGATTTTGTTGTTCGCCGGGGTCCGCAGGACGTTGCGTTTGTAGTTCCGGATGGTAACGTGGTCGCCGTGCGCCGAGTCGTGCAGCACACCGGCAATGTACGGCCGGTCCGGGTTGCCGTCCTCAAAACCAATCGCCACCTCGGTGCCTGCCAGCAGCGGCAGGTGCAGGCCGTAGGTGTCCCCCGCATACGGGCGGGACTGACGGACCCACAGGCTCTCGAACCCGGTTTCCCAGTTCTCACGGTCAAACAGCATATTGACGCGGTAGCGACCGTCCTTGTCGATATGCCCGTAGGTGTCATTTTCGGTGGTGCTGGTGACGCGGGCCGGTAAGGTGCCGGCCATTACCGGGCGGCTGCCGGGTTCCGGGCGAAAGCAAAAGTCCGCGCTGTCCGGGATGCCGTCAAACCTGACGCAAAAGTCTGCATCACGCCGGGCATGGCTGTGCATCGCCGTGACCACCACGCCCTGGGTAAACACCTCCGCCACTTCGTACCCGCCGGTGACTTTCAGCCGCATACCCGGTGAAAGGGCCGGGCAGCTGGTGAAGGCAACGGTCTGCGTCTGGCCATTCAGGTAGCGTTCGTGACGGATGCGGGCGTAAAACGCCCCGGACTCCGCTGCCGGGTTGCGGTCATACGCGCTGCCCGGCGTCAGGTAGTTATCCGCCCAGTGGTAGGCATCACCGTACGTGGTGACATCCCCGCCGGTCGCGTCAACCCGGGTGTTCATGTCCTGCGTGGCCTGACGGTAGTTGTAGTCCCGGGTGCTGACCTGCTTCTGCACCACATTGTGATGGCATCCCATTCCCCAGACTGAATCCACGCCTTTTGAATGCTGGCCCGATGGCGGTACAGACGGCAGCGTCAGGCCTTTCTCATACCCCTGCTGGCTGTCGTAAAACTCCACCACGTCAATGCTGAGGCGCGTGTCGGTGGTGAAGCGGAACCATATACCGACCTCGCCCAGCAGGCGGGTGATAAAGTGCAGGTCGTCCTCAGCGTACTGCATCACCTGTTCACGACGCGGGTATTCTTTTGAGAGTGAGAACAGAAAATCCTGACCGCGCATGCCGTGACGTTCGCGCAGGATTTTTTCCACGATTTGCGGAACCGACATGTCCTGGTAAATCGCGTTCTGGTGCGAGCGGTCGAGCAGCGCCAGACGCGGCTCAAGCGTCAGGGCGTAGCGGGTTTCATCTTTTGACGTGCTGAGGCGTTCAAAACCGGTCACCACGCCCTGAATCACCCGTACCGGCTGCTGTATTTTGATACCGTAACCCTGGTCTACCGGGGCCTGAAGCGTCAGGGAAGCCGCTTTCATCAGCATCATCTCTTTGCTGATGGCATGATCCGCGCTGGTGAATTCAGTACGGTAGCTGAACGGCGTGCTCAGGGCTTCATCGCCCTCAAATGCCAGCACATCAAGCCCTGCATCGCAGCCCTTCACCGAAAGCAGGTGATGGCTGTGGCTGAATCGTAAGGGAAGATTACTGCTCATGCATGCTCACCTTCTGTCCGGTCAAACTCGAGCACTATGCCCTCTTCCTCATCCCAGCCAAGCGTCAGGGTATGCGGCTTCTTTCCCGCCGCCATCTGGCTCAGCAGCTGCTGGCTCAGGACCGGCAAAATCTGCTGGTTCAGCAGGCTGTCAACATTGCGAGCCCCGGTGTCCGGCAGCAGGCAGGCATCGGTCAGCGCGTCGTACAGGCTTTCGCTGATATGGGTAGTTATTCCGTAGTGACGGTTGAGGCGTCTGCTCACCTGATTCAGCTTCATCCCCACAATGGTACGCATCGCTGCCTGTGCCAGCGGACGGTAAATCACCGTCTGGAAGCGCGCCAGCAGCGCGGGCTGGAAGTGGTCCCGCAGGACAGGACGCAGCAGTTCATGCAGGTCCGGCTCTGTCGCCTCCGGTTGTTCCTCCAGCATCTGCATGATGAGGTCGCTGCCGAGGTTCGAGGTCATCAGAATCACCGTGTTACGGAAGTCAATTTCCCGCCCCTCGCCGTCGCGCATGAAGCCCCGGTCAAACACCTGGTAGAACAGGTTCATCACGTCCCGGTGTGCCTTTTCCACTTCATCCAGCAACACCACGCTGTACGGGCGCTTACGGACGGCTTCGGTCAGAATGCCGCCCTGACCGTAACCCACGTAGCCCGGCGGTGAGCCCTTGAGCTGCGAGACGGTGTGTGGCTCCTGGTATTCCGAGAGGTTGATAGTAATAAGGGACTTCTCGCCGCCGAACAGTTCATCGGCCAGCGCCAGGGCGGTTTCGGTCTTGCCGGTGCCGCTCGGGCCCACAAGCAGGAACACGCCCTGCGGGCCGTTCTCCGGCGCCAGACCGGTTTTGCTGGCGCGCAGGCGCTGCGCAATGGCATTCAGTGCGCTGTCCTGGCCGACAACGCGTTTCGCCAGACTGTGCTCAAGACTCAGCAGTTCCGTCTGCTCGTCCTTCATCAGGGAAGAGAGCGGTACGCCCGTCCAGTCGGCGATAACGGTGGCGACGGTACGCGCGTCCACATCCAGCCCCAGCAGCGGGGTATTCTGCTGCACGGCAGTAAGCTGCATCTGAAGGTCCGCAATTTCCCCCTGACGCGAGATATCCGTGCGGCAGGCAAGCAGTTCTTCCGTGAGTTTCAGCTCCTGGCCGTACCGGGTTTCCCGTTCATCGAGCTGCAAAATGATGCCGACTTCTTCCTCTCCGATGGCGGCCAGACGTTCGCCATGGGCGGTATTGCCCACCGCGATATCCTCCAGCAGCGCCTGTTTCTCCATGGCAAGTGCCGTGAGCTGCGCCTTCATGCGGGTCAGCGGCTCCGGCACCGTATCGAGGCTCATGCGGACACGGGCCGACGCGGTGTCCAGCAGGTCAACCGCCTTGTCCGGCAGCTGGCGTCCGGTCAGATAGCGTCTGGAGAGCGTGACGGCGGCTTTAACCGCCTCATCGGTAATATGCACGCCATGGTGCTGCGCGTAACGTGGCTTGAGTCCCCGCAGCATCAGGCACGCGGTGTCGTCGTCCGGTTCGTCCACCTTCACCATCTGGAAACGACGCTCCAGCGCGGCGTCGCGCTCAAAGTACTGCTTGTATTCGCTCCAGGTGGTGGCGGCGATGGTTCTGAGCTCACCGCGGGCCAGTGCCGGTTTCAGCAGGTTGGCCGCATCGGCGCCCCCCGCCTGGTTGCCCGCACCGATAATGGTGTGCGCCTCGTCAATGAAGAGCAGAACCGGCAGGGGTGACTGCTGCACCGCGTCGATGATGTTTTTCAGGCGCTGTTCAAACTCACCCTTCACGCCTGCACCCGCCTGTAACAGGCCGAGGTCAAGGGTGCGTACCGAGACCGGCTTCAGCGCGTCCGGCACATTGCCTTCGGCGATGCGCAGCGCCAGTCCTTCAACCAGGGCGGTCTTGCCGACGCCCGGTTCGCCGACCAGAATCGGGTTGTTCTTGCGGCGCCGGGAAAGAATGTCCACCATCTGGCGGATTTCATTGTCGCGGCCATAGACCGGGTCGATTCTGCCCTCACGGGCGCGGGCGGTGACGTCGAGGGTGAACCTGTCCAGCGCATTCTGTAACGCCGGGTTCAGCTCTCCTTTTATATCCGCATTCACCGGACGGCCGACAAACTCCACCTCATCGCCCTGCGTAAGCTCCGCTTCCTGCTGCACCTCCGGGCGTTCATCCGACTGCGCATCCAGAAGCCCCCGCAGGCGCTCAAGCTGGCTCTGCGCCAGCGTCAGCAGCGGCCACAGGCCGTCGCAGCGCACCAGTTTCGGTTTGTCCACCAGGGCCATCAGGAGGTGAATGCTGCGGATGTGCTCTTCCCCCGACAGCGAGGCGTGCAGCCAGGCCTCCTGCATCAGAGCCCGGACACTGTCCGACAGCTGCGGACGGCTGCGCACCGAACGTGGCAGGTTGTCCAGAAAACCCAGCATATCCTGCCATATCGTATCCATATCCCATTCGTAGCGCCGCGCCAGCACCGTCAGGTCGCCCTCACCCTGCTCCAGCAGCTTCAGCAACCAGTGCTCGGGCAGGATTTCCGCATGGGCGCGGGTCTGGCACAGGGACGCGGCCCCTTCCATCGCGCGGGCACAGTAAGGGTTAAGACGGCGTAACAGGATGGCGGGATTTTCCATGAGACTCTCTCTTTATCAGTTCCGGACACGCTACCGCCCGTCGCTGTTCCCTGTTATTCAGGAACCCAAAGCGCATCAGGTCGGGCAGGCAGATTGTGTTTTTCTTTGCACAGCGTCCGTGCATACAGACGCTGTGCAAAAAACTGCGGACAGGGCCCTGTCCGCATGCGACTTACGCGGTGGCGCGTTCGTTCCAGGAATCGGAATGAATGATGTTGCCGTCCTTGTAGGTCCAGGTGATTTTTTCGTAGCGCAGTTCAATCTGCTCGAGGTGGTTGTGCTTCTCGAACGCCGGATCCTTGATGTCGTGCATCTTCGGATTCACTTTCACCAGCTTCACGTTCTCAAGCTTCGTGTTGAAGTACTCCACTTCCTGGCCCGCGTCGTTGATTCTGTACCACTTAAATTCCGCAGATTTCAGGGTCTGGCCGGTGGTCACCGCCTTGTACAGGTACGGGCTGGAGGAGTCGATTTCCTTGGTGAACAGGAACGGGGTGTGGATACGGGTACCGGTCAGCTTGCCGGTGTTATTGTCGGTCGGGATGTACAGGTTATGCTCCTGGGCCACCACCTCGATGCTGCCTTCACGATCCTGAACGTCCACAGACCCTTTGATGTCCGCGCCGCCGTCGTCCTTCAGCCACAGATAGACTGGTATTGCCATGTTAATTACTCCGTTAAGTTGTTATCAGCGCCATCATCCTGCGATGACGCGGGGGTGTTGCCCGGCAGCTGGCAGGCGTTCGCCTGCGGCACCAGACTGATTTCGACACGGCGGTTCAGCGCCCGGCCTTCCGCCGTGTCGTTGGTGGCGACAGGTCGGCTTTCACCGTAGCCCTGCACCGCAAAACAGCTCTCCGGCACATCGCCGGTGTCCCGCATCCAGTCGCGCACCGACTCCGCACGCTTCAGGGACAGCACCTGGTTTGACTGGTCATCCCCGGTGCTGTCGGTATGGCCCGCGACCACAATCAGCCAGCCGGGCTTCGCCTTGATCCCCACCAGTGAGTTCACCAGCAGCTTTGTTGAGGCGGGTTTAAGCGCCCACTTTCCGGTATCGAACAGCGACATGCTGTCGAGGCGGATGATTTTCGGCGCGACCTTTTCCACAGGCTTTGGTGGAGGAGGTGGTGGCACATATGAGCGGATCGCTTCCAGCACCGGTATTCGCAGACGTTCCCCCCGATAAAGCCCCAGACCCAGCCGGGCCGGTACACCATTGCGTGCATGCTCATCCAGCAGCGCCGCATCCTCGCGCAGCACCTGTACGGCGCTGGCTTTAGGACCGTAATCATCCATGGCGATGCTGTTGTAACGGACAATATCGAAGCTAACGCGTTGCAGCAGCTGGCGGTTGTTCCAGCCACTGCTGAGCAGTGCAGCAATGGTCGCCAGCGTGAAGATTCCGAGCGCACCGCGCCAGGTTCGTCCATGCGGTGTCAGGCCTCGTCCTTCTGGCAGTAAAGGGAGGACAAAATTCGGGAACAGGGAAATAACCGTACTGTCCGTTCCCGCCGGCTGCCAGCCAGACACCTGCTGCATCGCAGTATGGCGGGACAACCACGCTGTCCAGACAGAGGTGGCCATGCTTCCGGCCAGGATCGGGCCCAATCCCCACAGAACCGCAACAGGTTCAATGACAGGAATATCGGGGTTTTCATCCATAAGGACAGCGTGGACGTGCTGTTGGAACCAGCTCATCAGGCTGTTCATAAGCACCTGTTGATGCATCGCAGGCGTTCCGCCAGTATTAACCCATTCAGCAACTGAGCCAGGCGCTGAAGTCCCACTCCAGACCTTTACCCCTTCCCCCAGGATCGCCGTCTGCCAGAGCATGTCATTCATCATCGCACTGCCGACCTGTCCATTCAGAACCAGTGGCACAGAATGGCCGGTTGCTTTACGCAACCGACTAATCTGCCAGCGCAGGGCAAGCAAACGACTGGTAAGGCGTTCACTGTCAGGGTGCTGCTGCGGACAAACACTGACCATCACTGACAGCTGACGTCCCCAGTCGGGGCGCAACCACAGTACCTGACGGGCGGCCTGCTCCAGTTCCAGATGATCCTCCACACGGATCCAGCAGCCCTGCGTGACAGTAAGTACCGGTGACTGATGCGGCCAGGCAAGCGGCAGATCGCCACAGACCAGTACCACGGGCTGGCAATAACTGGTTTCAGGCAGGTCCTCCAGACACAGGGTGAAATCGTGCTGCACGCGACGGCAGGCGACAGCCCAGAACGCCATGATTAGCCCCAGTACCGCCAGCAGGACGAGAACGGAAACCAGCCGGGATGCTGGCAGAAACCACAGGCAGACCACTGCACTCAGCAGGGCAGCCCAGAGCGCAAGCCCGCGCTGTTGTGCAGGGCTCATTTCACGGCTCCCGGCAGCAGGGTAAGCAGTGTCTGATCCAGCCAGCAATCCAGTCCCCACCATAATGCGGTGACCACCACCACACTCAGGCCAATGCGCATGGGCCATGATGCAAGCCAACCCCTTATCCCCCGTCCGGCATGGCTTTCCGCCAGAACGGGATGGGGTTGTGAATAGCTGAACGGCGCAACATGTTCATTAAGTGCATTCATGAGTTTCTGCCGCTCAGGATCGTTCAGGGAGCGGAAGTTGCCGAGGAATCCGAGCATCATGACCCGCTGGAAGCAGGTCACGACAGCGTGGTCAGGAGCCGGTTCACGCAGCACATCGCGCATCCGATCGCACAGCGTGTCACCGGCGTCCATGGTGCCAAGGAAGTGCCCCTGCAGGGGAATGTCATACCACTGCACGCAGGCATCATCCTCCACACCGCGACTCTTAACCGCCTCATCCAGCAGCGCACATTGTGCGGTGAGAATATGCCGGCAGCTGGCTTCATCAAGTTCGCCCGCTTTCAGCTCACGCTGCACACGTTCGACATCAGCAATGCAACGCTCCCACAGCGTGCGCCCTTCTCCATCCTGAAATTTCGGACCGTGACGCAGGCTGATCACCTGCAGCCAGGTATCCTGCAGCAGGGCATCAATATCAATGGCCGCGGCAGCGCCGCGTTTACGCTCACTCATGTTCTCAGCACCGCAAAGAGTTCAAGTTCAGGCTCGCCGAGCATGCCCGGAACGTAAAACATGCAGGTGCCGCCCTGGAGCATTTCAGTGGCCTGAGGATGAGAGACATCAAGACTGAAATACTGATTTTCCAGACGTAACGGAATGGCTGCCGGCACATGGCGCAGCGGGGTCAGCGGCACGCCCACCCGCGATGAATTGACGATACTTCTGACATGATCGGGGCTGCCAACCTTGCACTGGCGCGGGAACTGCTCCTGCAGCTGAGCCACCGGCACCATTGAACGCACGGAGAGGTAGTAATCCGCCCCTTCACGCAGACGCGGATCATGCAGACGGGCCTGCCAGAAGTGCAGCCGGGCATCGTGCTCAAGCTCAATCGCCACCACCCGCGATGGCAGACTGGCTTCCAGAAGGTCCCCCAGTAAATCAAACAGCGGCGGAAATACGTTATTCAGTTGCTCGTGCTGCCAGACCGGGATCGCACTCACCTGGTGCTCCAGCGAGAAGGTCAGCAGGCTGCCCGCCAGGCGGGCCAGCTCCGGATACAGGCGTTCAGGCGGACTTTGCGGATGGCGCTGAAACTGCCCCAGCACGGGCTCAGCGCTGTTGAGGGCATTCAGCAACCAGAACAGCGACACGTCGGCCACGGCAAAGTCTGCCATGCGCTCATTACTTTCCCGTCGCATGGCCATCAGTCGGCTCAGGCGTACACGTAGCTGGATCATCAGCTGTTCGAGCTGGGTTAACAGCCAGCGGCTGCCCTCGATGGCCAGGAGCGGGGGGAGAAACGTCTCATCAGGCTGCCACGCCCCCTGCAGATCCTGCTGCAGGCGGGCAACCGGACAGGTCAGGTAATCGCTGTTGTTCTGATGTGCAAACCGCAGCGTCAGCTCAGGACGCATTACCGCAATCTGGCGGGTATCGTCCCCGAAGGTATTGCGGATATCCTGCCAGCGCTGGCGATAGCGAACAGGACGCCCGGCTACCTCATCAGGCTTAAGACAGTTGCCACCATTCGCGCGCAGCAGCGGAAGCGCGAGCATCACTACCACCTCATTTGATTCACTCTCCAGCGCGAGAACCGGTGGCAGATCGTCAGCATTATCCGTGTCGATAAGCGTCCCGTCGGGGAAACGGATGTGCAGATGGCGGGCCTGCAGGCGGCCCAGTTTCAGTGCATCCGGTTCGAAAGTGGCTTCAATCACTCCCCAGGGATGGGAGAGACCTAACCGGGCGATGCATTCCGCAGACCAGGCCGCATACGCGGCCTGTTGCTGGAAGTGCTGGGGAGAGACCATCTGGCCCCTGCCCCATAACGGTTGTTCCGTTTTCATGCTTCCTGCCTTACGTTACGCTTTCGCTTTCGGCATCTGGCTCACCAGAGACAGGTTCACATCCATGCCTTCCACCTGGAAGTGCGGCACCGCAAACAGCTTCACGCGGAAGAAGCCCGGGTTGTCTTCGATATCTTCCACCACCACCTTCGCGTCACGCAGCGGATGAGAAGCCTGCAACTCATCGCCCGGATCGGTCATTTCCGTCACCAGACTACGCACCCAGGTATTCAGCTCCAGCTCCAGCAGACGGCGGTCCTTGGTGGTGCCGATGTTCTCGCGCTGGATGAGCTTCAGATAGTGCGCAATACGCGACAGCAGGAAGATGTACGGCAGACGGGCATTGATGCGGCTGTTGGCCGTGGCATCTGCGGTGTCGTACAGCGCCGGTTTCTGAGCGGAGTTCGCCGAGAAGAAGCAGGCATAGTCGCGGTTTTTGTAATACGAGAGCGGAATAAAGCCGAGGTTGGCAAACTCAAACTCGCGGGTCTCCGGGATCATCACCTCAGACGGGATTTTCACCTGGTTGCCGGTACCCAAATCGTACAGATGAATAGGCAGATCTTTCACCGCCCCGCCCGCCTGCGGGCCACGGATCTGCACGCACCAGCCGTTATTGATGAAGCTCTTCACCATGTTTGACGCGAAGGAGAACGACGCGCTGGTCCACAGGTATTTCTCGTGATCCGGGCCTTTCACCTGCTCAACGTAGTTAAAGCTGCGCACCGGTACGGTGTCCGGGCCATACGGCAGACGCCCCAGCACGCGCGGCATCACGAGGCCGATGTAGCGGGCGTCGTCAGTATCGCGGAAGGATTTCCACTTGATGTATTCAGCGCGGTCGAAGTAGTTGCCGATATCCTTAATCGCAGCAACCTCTTCCATAGAGTCTTTCAGGAAGAATTTCGGGCCGACAGAGCCAATAAACGGCATGTGTGCGGCGGCAGACACTTTCGAGATGTTGCGCAGCAGCGCCACATCCTTCGGACTGGCGTCAAATTCATAGGATGAAATCACTGAGCCAATCGGCTCGCCGCCCGGGGTGTCGTATTCGGCGGTATAGGTGTGCCAGTAGAGGCCGCTCTGGATAAGTTCCGGTGCATCCTCAAAATCCTGGCGCAGGTCGTCCTTGGAGACGTCCAGAATCTCGGTTTTCACATTCTGGCGGTAGTCGGTGTTGTCCACCAGCTGCTTCAGGCCGCGCCACAGGGACTCCACCTTCTGGAACGCCTGGTGATGCATTACGGCATCCAGCTGACGGCTGATCTGGAAATCCAGTTCGGCGATATGGTGGTCAATCAGGGTCTTGTCGAGCTTCTCCACGGGCTGACCAGATTTGCGGATGCAGTCCATAAACACCTGCATCGCCGCCGTCAGGCGTTCACCCGCCGGCGCGTCAGAAAGCGCGGCATCATCCAGAAACGCATTGATATCACCCAGGCTCGAGGCCGGAGTCAGGTTGATTTTTTCAAACAGGGAGGCGTAAACGCCCTCTTTTTCCAGTACGATGGTCTGCCCCTGCGCGGAGGCGGTTTCACTATTCACAGACATCAGCATATTCCCGGTTAATCCATTAAATTACACATGCCGCTTATTTCGGGGCCAGTGCACTCATTTCGTCGCGTAATTCCTGAGACAGCGCTGGGTCTTTAAGAATTTTCTCGAGTTCTTTTCTGAAAGTGGCGTTATCAAGAAGATTGGATTTGAGGTCGCGTAATAAATTACGCATGGCCAGCATGGCGCGGAGCTGGGGGATCTGGCGGGCAACCTGTTCAGGTTCGAAATCCTTAATATCGGAGAAATTCAGTTTTATACTTTCCTCCGAACCATCGACAGCCATGGTGTTAGGCACCGTCAGATTAACCTCCGGGTTAAATTCCGAAAGTACGCTATTAAAGTTATTTTTGTTGACGTTGATTTTCTTCCTTTCGGACAATGGACGATTCTCTTTTCCATTACTGAAATCACCGACGGTGAGAAGTTTAAGCGGCAGTTCGACTTTCTTCTGCGCGCCGCCTGTATGCAGCGCCAGCTTTAAATTTATGCGTGCCTTGGGCACCTCATTCTGAAATGAATCGGCCATAGCAGTCCCTTTCTTTGCAAGAAATACGAGTTAAGTGAGTGACGGGTCTTTACAAAACCATATTAGAGCAAAAGCCCATTTATGATCAACTTTTCAGATCAAAGATCTGCATATGGATTTTTCTTAAGAATTTTCCACTAATCACTAGTATTTATAAATTCCAGATATAAGTGGCACGCAGAAAGTATTAACCATTTATTCACAATAGATTAGCAGGAACGTCTGCCTTGATAGAGAATATTGAATTCATTGCCACCTGTCGTTGAATAATTGATTTATATCAATGCTGATTTAAGCATCAGCTGCAAAATCGCAGAGACATATCATCTTATTCAATAAACCTCCTGAATATGGAAAAATCCTATATCGGACAAAAGTCAGGTTTTAAATAGCAGGAATTAAGCTATTACATGGAGGATGTATAAATGCTTGCACGCTTTTCGATAAACTGGAAAAGAGATGTCGCTCGAAGCATTCATCAAAAGAATAAATGATTTTTTATGAAAGGAATTTTGATAATAACTAGCCTGTAGGTACCATGAACCGTGTGTTCAGGCGCTTAAGCGATGTATAGCTATTTGCCAAAACCACTTAAGCGCCTTTCCTGTTTTTTTAATGCTTTTCAATATACATTGTACGACTGTACGCAACATCCTCTGGGTTATTTATCGGATACCCTTTAACCCAGGGCTTAATGAGGCGGCCATTGGTGTATTGATAAATAGGGGCTATCGGCGCTTTCTCGGCGAGGATCTTCTCGGCCATGTTGTAGTCTGCATTACGCGCTTTTTCAGTGGTTTCGAGCGTCGCCTGATGAATAATCTTATCGTAAGCAGGGTCGTTGAACCGTGAGATGTTGCCGGTGTGAGAGGACGTCAGCAGCGACAGGAATGTCGACGGCTCATTGTAATCCCCTACCCACGACGCACGGATCACGTCGAAATTCCCGGTATTGCGGCTGTCGATGTAGGTCTTCCATTCCTGATTCTGCAACTTAACGTCAACACCCAGATTTTTCTTCCACATAGATGCGACGGCAATGGCGATTTTCTGGTGGTTTTCAGACGTGTTGTACAGCAGCGTTAATTTCAGCGGGCGCTGGGGACCATAGCCTGCCGCCTGTAATAACGTTTTCGCCTGAGCATTTAGCTCCTGCTGCGACATCTGCTCAAATGGCGAGATTTCCGGTGTAAAACCGGCAGTGACATCGGGAGTGAAATGCCAGGCCGGTTTCTCACCGGTTCCCAGGACTTTTTCCGCCATAATACGTCTGTCGATAGTCATGCTGAGCGCCAGACGTACGCGGGCATCCGCAGTTGGGCCTTTTTGTGTGTTAAACGCGTAGTAATAGGTCCCAAGCTGTGGCGGTGTATAAACCTGTCCCGGAATATCTTTAAGCAGCTTCTGGTACATGTTTTTCGGAAACGATTCTGTAATATCGATATCGCCCGCCAGATAGCGTTTGGTCGCTGAGGACTCCTGGTTGATCGGCACAAAAGTGACTTTTTTTAGCACCGTGTTGGCGTTATCCCAGTAGTGAGTATTCGGCTCAACCACCAGTTTTTCATTCACCACGCGATCTTTCAGCACATACGCACCGTTGCCGATAAGCGCGCCAGGGCGCGTCCATTCTTTACCGCTTTCCACGTTTGCCTTTTGAACAGGATAGAACGCAAAGCTAGCCGTGAGGTTGCTGAACCATGGCAGCGGTTTATCCAGCTGCACGCGCAGCGTTTTAGCATCGACTGCCGTCACGCCGAGCGTTTCCGGTGCAGCTTTACCATCGATAATGGCCTGCGCATTATTAATACCCGCCAGCGCTGCAAACCAGGCGAAAGGTGACGTAGTTTTAGGATCAACCAGACGACGCCAGCTGTAGACAAAATCTTGTGCCGTCACCGGGGTACCGTCAGACCACTTCGCGTTATCCCGCAACGTAAACGTCCAGACACGGTTATCGTTGCTCTGCCAGCGCGTCGCCACGCCGGGAACCAGCTCCCCTTTTTCGTTCTGATTCACCAGCCCTTCATAAAGGTCGCGGATCACCTGTATCTCGGGTAAACCCACCGCTTTTGCCGGATCGAGCGAGGCGGGTTCATCTTTAATGTGTCGAACCAGCTCCTGCTTTTGCGCCAGCACCGTTCCCCTGGGAACCTCCGCGGCATATGAAAGTGAAGAAAACCCGCACAGCCACAGCGCAGTACAAAGAAGCGAAACAGGATGCTTCATACGATCCCCTTAATGATGTCAGGTAACAGGCAGATGCGTAATTATTTGTTTCGAAACGGAGAAATGCAAATGCTTCCTCAGGAAAGTTGATGTCAGGCAATTTTACACACAGACGGAAACCATTTGATTAAGCGCGGGTTTTGCACAACACTGCCAGAAGCGACTTCATCATCAGGGTTTATTATGGCAACCACCCGACCAAGAACGGAACGCGGCGCCTTCCCGCCCGGGACTGAACATTATGGCCGCTCATTTTTAGGCGCCCCACTGATCTGGTTTCCGGCTCCCGAGCCCGATCGCACTAGCGGCTTAATCATTGCGGGCACACATGGCGATGAAAACTCGTCCATCGTGACGCTTTCGTGCGCGCTACGTACGCTGGCCCCCGATTTACGACGACATCATGTGATTTTGACCGTCAACCCGGACGGATGCCAGCTTGGATTACGGGCGAATGCACGAGGCGTTGACCTTAACAGGAACTTTCCGGCAGCAAACTGGCGTGCCGGTGAAACGGTGTATCGCTGGAACAGTTCGGCGCAGGAACGAGATGTGGTCCTGCTTACGGGAGAAAAACCGGGTTCCGAGCCCGAAACCCAGGCGCTGTGTCAGCTTATTCATAAGATCCACCCGGCCTGGGTTGTCTCTTTCCACGATCCCCTCGCCTGTATTGAAGATCCTCGTCATACAGCGCTCGGGCAGTGGCTGGCGGATGCGTTTGCTCTACCTCTGGTAACCAGCGTCGGGTATGAAACGCCCGGGTCGTTTGGCAGCTGGTGCGCGGACCTCAGTCTTCACTGTATCACCGCAGAGTTTCCGCCTATTTCCTCGGATGAAGCGAGTGAAAAATACCTCAGAGCGATGACAGATCTTCTGCGCTGGCAGCCTCAAAGATGAAGTACGCCGGAGGTAAAACTCAGGGCGGGTGAAACGTCAACCGCCAGCCAGGTTGGGCCATCCAGATCGGCAAAACGCACGCTGTTCACCAGCGGGAGTGCAGCACCGATCGCTCTGGACGTGCACAACATACAGCCCAGCATCAGGGAAAAGCCTTGCGCCTGCGCATCCTTTGCCAGTGACAGGGCCTCGGTTAACCCACCCGTTTTATCCAGCTTGATGTTCACCATCTCGTAGCGGCCCTTGAGGGCTGACAGGCTCTCACGGGTATGACAGCTTTCGTCTGCACAGACGGGAAGCGGATGAATAAAATTCGCCAGCGCGGCATCGTCTTCTGCCGGGAGAGGCTGCTCCAGCATGGCAACGCCCAGATCGGCAAGTAGCTGACAACGGGCTGCCAGCCCTTCGCTGTGCCATGATTCGTTCGCATCGACGATAAGGGTGGCATCAGGTACCGCCGCACGAATGGCGACCATGCGTTCGCTAATCAGACGATCGTCGAGCTTCAACTTTAATAAGGTTGCACCGGTGGCATACAACGCCTGAGCGCTGGCGGCCATTTGCTCTGGTTCACCAATGACCACCGTTTGCGCGGTGACGATCGATTGCGGCAGCGTAACGTCCAGCAGCGAAGGTAGCGGTTTTTGTTGTTTCGCCGCTTCCAGACTCCAGAGTGCGCAGTCAATCGCGTTACGTGCCGCTCCGGCCGGCAACCTCTGCTGAAGAGCCTCACGCGTCAGGCCCGCCTGCAACTCGGGCACCACCGTCATAATTTGCGCCATGACTGACGCCAGGCTTTCTCCGTAGCGAGGATAAGGGGTACATTCCCCGACGCCTTTTACGCCGTCCTCTTCACATTCAACCACGACCACGCAGGCCTCATTACGGCTACCGCGCGAGATCACAAACGGGGTGTGCAATGGCCAGGCTTCTTCATAGACCTTAACGCTTCTCATCACTGACTCCTTGCAGGCCGGAAAGGCAGAAAATTGGTTTGCCGTGCTAACTGTGGATGACATACACTAGCCACGACGTTAACTATTTGTAAACAGGAAGATATCTATGTCACAACTCGTTCATTTCCAGGGCAACCCGGTTGCTGTTGCAGGTTCCATCCCACAGTCTGGCAGCAAAGCACAGCCTTTTACTCTGGTGGCTAAAGATCTGTCTGACGTCACGCTGAGCCAGTTTGCTGGCAAACGTAAAGTCCTGAACATTTTCCCAAGCATCGATACGGGCGTTTGTGCTGCATCAGTGCGTAAATTCAACCAGCTGGCGACCGAAATGGACAACACCGTGGTGCTGTGCATTTCTGCTGACCTGCCGTTTGCCCAGTCTCGTTTCTGCGGCGCTGAAGGCCTGAGCAACGTCATCACCCTTTCCACTCTGCGCAGCCCGGATTTCCTGGAAAAATACGGTGTTGCCATTTCCGAAGGCGCGCTGAAAGGTCTGGCTGCTCGTGCGGTGCTGGTGATCGACGAAAACGACAACGTTGTTTTCAGTGAGCTGGTTAACGAAATCACTACCGAACCGGATTACACCGCTGCACTTGAGGCGCTTAAAGCCTAAACGTAAAAAAGCCTCTGCAAAGAGGCTTTTTTATTTATTCGTCACCCTTCTTCTGATTTAACCCATACTCGCGCAGCTTATTCGCAATCGCGGTATGTGACACCCCAAGACGTTTAGCCAGCTTGCGCGTGCTCGGATAGCTGCGATAAAGCTGCGTTAACACCGAACGCTCGAAACGGCTGGTGATGTCATCCAGCGAGCCTTCCATTGCCTCTTCGCCTACCGAGACCGTCCCGGCATCGTAATCCGGCAAGAGAATATCCTGAGGACGCAGTTCATACCCTTCAAGCTGAGTTAATGCGCGATAGACCGCATTTTTTAGCTGACGAATATTGCCCGGCCAGCCGTAACGCGTCAGCACGGTAACCAGGTCGGCAGAGAGCTTCGGACGCGGCACGCCCTGCTCGTCGGCAAAACGGGCGACGAACAGTTCCGTCAACGGCATGATGTCCTGCGGGCAATCGCGCAGCGGCGGAATATTGAGCGTCAGAACGTTGAGACGATAGTAGAGATCTTCGCGGAATACCCCTTTCTGCACCAGCTCCACCAGGTTTTTCTGGGTGGCGCAGATGACGCGTACATCCACGTGCACTTCATTATCTTCCCCCACGCGGCGGAACGTACCGTCATTGAGAAAACGCAGCAGTTTCGCCTGCATGCGTGGCGACATTTCACCAATCTCGTCCAGCAACACCGAGCCGCCATTCGCCTGTTCAAAGAAGCCTTTTTTGCCTTCCGGCGCATGCCCGAACAGTTCACTTTCCACCGCATCTTCAGGAATAGACGCGCAGTTCAGCGCCAGATACGGTTTTGCCGCACGCGGGCTGGCCATATGCACAGCATGCGCCAGCAGATCTTTCCCCGTACCGGTATCCCCGGTAATCAGCAGCGGTGCCGTAAGATTTGCCAGCTTGCGCGCCTGGTCGAGCACGTGACGCATCTTCGGGCTCACCGCAATAATCTGGCTGAATGCGCCGACGTCCTGGCTGGAAAGGTTCTGTAACTGGCGTCCCATGCGCACCGTGGAGCGCAGCATGATTACCGCGCCGGTGAGCACCCGCGCGGCATTTTCCCCTTTCAGGTAGACCGGCGTGATCTCCATCAGGAAATTCTGTCCATTGATGACGACGTGCTCGCTATGGGTATTTTGCGGGTTGCTGTCCAGCCAGCGCTGGAAATTAAAACCTGGGATCAATTGCGTGGCGTGATGACCGATAAGCTTTTCCTGAGTCTGCGCAAACAGCTGGCAACTGGCCTGGTTAACGCGCTCGACTTTGTTTTTCAGATCGAGAGAGAGAAACGGCTCCGGCATTGCTTCCAGCAGTGCGCTCAGCGCAAGGTGTTCCCGCTCGGATGGCATCCAGGGGATGGTGCGTACATCCGTAACGCCAGCGATACGGCGGATTTCGGCCATCAGGCTACTGAAGGTATTAAATTCAATTTCGGCAAAATTGAGGTAAATTCGCCCGACAGGGTCGATCTCTATGCCACGTAAATCAATGCTACGTAAAACAAGAAGATCGAGTAACTCGCGGGTCAGACCGAGACGGTCCTCACAAAAGACTTCCAGACGCATGGGAAATTCACCGTTTAAGCCAATAACAGTAAAATGATATGTCAGATCACGGTATTCGGGAAGGTGGCTGTCAACAAATATTGACAGCCCGCACGATTAGTAAACAAAACCTCACTGAGCAGGTTTTTTATTGAGCGTCTCTTTAAGCTGGCCAATCAATTCGCGACGGAAATCCCCCAGCCGCGGCTTATCGCCATCGATCCAGGGGAGTGGACGACAAACCTCCATCGCTTTTATTCCTAAGCGTGCCGTAAGCAGACCGGCACCAATCCCCTGCGCCGCCCGGGCAGAGAGACGGGCCGCAAGATCCTGCGACATCCAGTCCATCCCGACCTCCCGCACCAGTTCGCTTGCCCCGGCGAAGGCGATATTCAGCAATACCAGTTTGAACAGGCGCAGCCGACTGTAATAGCCAAGCTCAATGCCATACAGTCTGGCGATGCGGTTGATCAGGCGCAGGTTGCGCCAGGCGATAAAGGCCATGTCCACCATCGCCAGCGGACTGACGGCGATCATCAGGGTAGATTCCGCCGCCGAGCGGCTGATCTCACGACGAGCCTGCGCATCCAGCACCGGCTGAACAATGTGGGCATAGAGCGTGACCACTTCCTGGTCATTCTGGGTTTCGTGGATCGCCGCATACCAGCGCTGAAGCGCCGGGTGAGAGTGATCAATCCCGGCCTGAGCCGCAAGCTTTTCACAAAAAGCACGCCCTTTTCCTGTGCCGTGACTGTGCAGCAGATCCCGCGCTTCATCGCGTTCGTGGGCACGCTGACGCAAACGCCAGAGGCGACGCCACTCGGTGACGACTGAGCCAACGCCCGCACCAACAATCAACGCCCCGGCGGCGCATCCCCCCAGCGCCACCCAGTCCTGCGTTTGCCAGGCATTGACGCCCCACTGCACGCCCTGACCGATTACGCTCACACCAAAAAGGGCTAACCCGGCGGTCACCATCTTGCGCCACAGGCTGCGTTTCGGGCGCAGTGCCGCATCAACAACCGCTTCCGCCTGCCCCTCTTCAACCATCGGTTCGTCTGCCAGCACGGGAGCAAAGTTGTCGGCCTGCGGCCCGCTGAAGGTTTGCGCCGTTTTAAACGCCTCATGCGGGGACTGCTCAAGCTGGCCGGTAAAATCAATGCGGGGTTTTAACGGTTCCGTCATCGCAATTTATCTCCAATTAAAAACTCCAGCGCGGCATCCAGACGGATATGCGGCAATGGCTGGTCAACGTTCATGCTCTGCGGACGGAAGTCTTCGAACTGAAAACCCTGTCTTTGCCAGAAAGCCTGGCCCGGCAAACGCGGGGGAACTTCGCCCGGATAGACCGTGAGCGGCTCACCGTCGCTGAGTCGGTTGCCCCGCAGGGCCGGAATTTTCTCGCCATTCACATCAATCAACCCACTCTGCGTAGCCTGTACGGACGCCAGACCCAGACAATCCATACTAATCCCTTCGAACGCCGCGTTCTGCCAGGCATCCTGCACCAGCTGTTGCAGCAGGGATACCATGTTGGCGTGCTGATCGACCGTCACATGATCAGCTTTTGTGGCGGCAAACAGCAGCTTGTCGATGACCGGCGAGAATAAACGGCGAAACAGCGTACGCTGGCCATAATGAAAACTTTGCATCAGCTGCGTCAGCGCCAGCCGCATATCATTGAACGCCTGCGGCCCGCTGTTGAGGGGTTGCAGGCAGTCCACCAGCACGATCTGGCGGTCAAAGCGTAAAAAATGATTTTTATAAAAACCCTTAACCACCTTCTCACAGTAATAATTGTATCGCTCGCGGAGCATACCGGCGTTAGTGGTCTTGTCTGCCTGTGCCAGCTTCGATTCGCCGATGCGGTCAACGTCCGGCCACGGGAAAAACTGTAGCGCGGGAGCACCGGCTAGATCTCCCGGCAGAACAAAACGGCCAGGCTGAATAAAATGCAGCCCTTCCTGCTTGCACTGATGCAGGTAATCCGTCCAGGCCTGGGCTATGACGGCCAGACGGTTTTCATCCGCCGGCGCCAGCGGATCCAGCCCTTCGCAAAGCTGGCGCCATTTGGTCGACCACTCTGCCCGCTGCCCCTGCAACAGACCGGTCATCTGTCGGGACCAGCTCAGGTAATCCTGCGCCAGCATCGGTAAATCGAGCAGCCATTCTCCCGGATAATCCACAATTTCGAGATACAGCGTGGACGTTTCTTTAAAGTGACGCATCAGGGATTCATTCGAGCGAAAACGAAGCGCAAGGCGAATTTCGCTCACGCCACGCGTCGGGGTGGGCCAGGCGGGAGGCTCCCCGTATAACTGTGCCAGACCTTCATCATAGGTGAAACGGGGGATGCCAAAATCACGTTGCGGTACGCGTTTTACGCCTAACAATCGCTCCTCGCGCACCGCGCTAAGCAGTGGCAGGCGCGCCCCAGCATGCAGGTTCAACAGCTGATTGACCATCGCCGTAATGAATGCCGTCTTACCGCTGCGGCTCAGCCCGGTAACGGCAAGACGCAGATGGCGATCAACGCCACGGTTCACCAGAGAATTGAATTCGTTTTTAAGTCGCTTCATCGCCGTCCTTCATTGTCTGGAACCCTGAACAAAGTCACTTCAGAATACAGTAAATTGGGGCAGATCGTTGATTATCAATTCTTAATTATTGCTATTGCCGTTTTCTCTCCAGTAAGATGGACGCAATTGCTGTCCGTCTGGAGTGAGTAAGGTGTATGTCACCCACCATCTATGATATTGCCCGCGTTGCTGGCGTTTCGAAATCAACCGTGTCACGCGTTCTGAATAAACAAACGAATATTTCTCCTGAAGCGCGTGAAAAGGTGTTGAAGGCGATAGATGAGTTAAATTACCAACCTAATAAACTTGCCCGCGCACTCACCTCTTCTGGCTTCGACGCCATTATGGTTATTTCGACCCGCTCAACCAAGACCACTGCAGGAAATCCCTTTTTCTCAGATGTACTGCATGCCATTACGGCAAAAGCAGAAGAAGAAGGTTTTGATGTTATTTTACAAACATCCAAAAGCAGTGAAGATGATCTGCAAAAATGCGTGGGTAAAATAAAGCAGAAGATGATCAAAGGCATCATCATGCTAAGCTCGCCGGCGAACGAGTCGTTTTTCTCGACGCTGGATGAATACGGTGTGCCCGTGGTCGTCATTGGTAAAGTGGAAGGAAATTACCAGAATATCTATTCTGTCGACACGGATAATTTCCGCGACAGCGCCATATTAACAGACTCGTTTATCACGCATGGCCGCACCAAAATTGCCTGTCTGCATGCCCCGCTCGATTATCACGTCTCTATCGATCGCCTGGCGGGTTATAAATTCAGCCTTGAGAAACACGGCATCGAAATTAACCCGACCTGGGTTATCGATGGCGGCTATACCCATGAAAGCGCGCTTCAGGCGGCCTGCCAGCTACTCTCCTCAGACAACCCGCCCGATGCGGTTTTTGCGACTGACAGCATGAAATTGCTGAGTCTTTATCGTGCCGCGGATGCGCTAAATCTGGCGATCCCGGAACAGGTCGCAATGGCAGGATACAGCGACCCGATGCTATCTCTCATTTTAACCCCTGCACCAGGCGGCTTTGATATCCCCACGAAAAAGCTGGGCGAAGAGAGCTGCGATTTGTTGTTCAGGTGCATTGCGGATAAACCTGCGCCGCATAAGGTATTGGTTGAAACACATTTTTCAGATGCAGCTTCGTTACGCTAAAAACCAGGGGCAAACGCCCCTGGTATAACGTCATCAGAACGCGTAATTGACGCCGACACCCGCATAGTGGAAGCGGTCGCTCTCGCCTTCGTCATGATTTTCCCATTCGTAGGCATACTCAAGCGTCATTGAAAGGCCATTCGCAAAGTCGTAAGCATAGAGCAGACCCAGTCGATTGAAGTCATGCCCTTCACGAGTTGGATCGTCCTGCCAGTCCCAGTTTGACCAGCGATCGAGCCCCAGACGGGTGTAAGGTGTAAGCGTTGTCTGGCCTAATGAAACAGGCAGGTAGGCACGAATCTCCTGGGTGGAGAATTCACCGTTATTACGTGAACTGTCCATATTGAAGCCACGCTCTAAATAGTAGTTAACTTTTGCAGAGACGGTTTCGTTTATTGTCCAGGTAAATCCGGTTTCCGTTTCGACGCGGCTGTCAGAATAACCGGTTTTTCCCAGGTCATTCGCAAACTGGTACATGGCAAACCAACCGCCAAAACGCCAGTCATCTGTTAATTTCACATCCCAGTCAGGCTGAATTTTATAGCGCTGCATATTAGCACTACCGTCTTTCGCACCGTGCTCATCTTTAAAATGATATCCATAATTACGGAATCCGCCCGTAAGACCCAGCGTAAAATCCTCTGTGCCAATGAAGCGATACCGTAATTCAAATTCAGGACGATCGAAATAGGTGCCGCGCGTCATGCTGCTGTAATCAACCGGGCCTTCCTGATACATCGCCAGTGAAATTGTCCACGCATCATACGTGGCGTTAAACCACACGGAAGGTTCATATAATCCATCTTTATTGTCGCCCTGACCTTCGACGTTTTCAATTTCATACATGGCACCAATATTAAATTCCCACTGTTTGGTTGACTCTGTTGCTTGCGCGCAGCTTACCCCTGCGCACAGAACGAGCGCAGCACTTCTTAGTAGAGTACTCATTAAAATATTCCTTTATAATTAACATACAAAAAAACCGGAAACTTTCATTTCCGGCGAATACCTTTCTTATCTAATAGCTGCTTCAGTATCAGCATCGAAGAAATGGCACTTACTCATATCAAACTGGATGCCGATATTATCTCCGGCAACGTAATCATCCGCCGCTCCCGCACGGACAACCAGTTCATGCCCACCCACGGTGGCATAAAGCATAAATTCAGCCCCGGTCAGCTCAGCAACGCTGATCTTCGCCGTGATGTTTTCGCCGCTTCGCTGTGCGGTGAGAATATCTTCCGGACGGATCCCAAAGACGACCGCTTTGCGCTGGTAACCTTGCGCATTCAGTACGGCCAGCTTCTCCTCCGGGATCTCCAGACGCAGCGTTTCCGTCACGAAGTATCGGTCGTCGATCGCGCCACGAATGAAGTTCATCGCAGGTGAACCAATAAAGCCTGCAACGAACATATTCGCCGGCTCGTTGTAAACCTGCTTCGGCGCGCCCACCTGCTGAATGATGCCGTCTTTTAAAATCACAATACGCGTCGCCATCGTCATGGCTTCCGTCTGATCGTGCGTCACGTAAATCATGGTGGTGTTGAGCTTCTGGTGCAGCTTGCTGATTTCAGCGCGCATCTGTACACGAAGCTTGGCATCAAGGTTTGACAGCGGTTCATCCATCAGGAAAACCCCGGCTTCACGCACTATCGCCCTGCCTAACGCCACGCGCTGACGCTGACCACCTGACAATGCGCCAGGTTTACGCTGGAGATAGTCGCGTAAACCCAGGATCTGGGCCGCCCAGCTAACACGTTCTTCGATGATAGAAGGTGCTATTTTTTGCATCTTCAGGCCAAACGCCATGTTGTCGTAGACCGTCATATGCGGATAGAGCGCATAGTTCTGGAAGACCATTGCGATATCACGGGACTTGGCGGGAACTTCATTCATACAAACCCCGTCAATAATCAGTTCACCTGCGCTGATCTCCTCAAGGCCGGCAATCATTCGCAGCGTCGTGGATTTCCCACAGCCCGATGGACCGACGAAGACGATAAATTCTTTATCTTCAATCTCGAGATTGAAATCCTTAACCACGTGGACCTGGTTATCATAGATTTTCTGAATGTGTTTCAGAGACAGTTGAGCCATTATTAATTCCTTATCAATACGCCCGGGATGCCCAGAACGCCGTCAGGCGTTCCCAGGTCAGTTCCTGCGTTGAATGAAGTTGTAATCCCGCATGGTTCAGGCCAGGCCCAATCCCGACCGACAGCATTCCTGCGGCGTTGATCGCATCTACCCCTGCGGCGGCATCTTCGATACCAATGGCCTCTTCAGGACGCACGTTCAGTCCTTTACAGGCTGCAAGGAAGATCTCCGGGTCCGGCTTTGAGCGGCAAATGCGCGAAGCATCGGCGCAAAAATCGAAAGCCTGATGAATACCCAACGCGTGCAAAATCCCAGGGGCATTAAGCGATACGGATGCCAGCCCAATTTTGACCTTCGCGGCGCGAATATCCGCCAGCACGTCGCGAATACCCGGGAGCAGCGAATCCTGCGTCAGTGATGCCAGCGACTGGACGTAAAGCGCGTTTTTTTTCGTTGCCAGCGCCAGGCGCTGCTCGTCACTAAACATCCCCTCTTTCCCGCCATGTTTCAGAATGCGCTGGAGGGAGTCCATACGGCTTATTCCCTTCAGCTGTTCGTTAAATACTTCATCGAAGGTAATACCAATCTCCTCCGCCACGGAGCGCCAGGCCAGAAAGTGAAGATGCGCGGTATCGGTGATCACCCCGTCCAGATCGAATACAACAGCGTTAAGCGTCATGGCGCCCCTCCGTGGTAGCGGTCCCATTAACAGGTGCAAGAAAGTCCTTATGCGCGCAGACTTTTCGCCCTGATACGTGCAGCGTTTTACCCCACAGCGTCAACGTGACAGGTGCGGTAGTCTCAATGGTTAACTGGTCATTTTCACAGGTAATGTGCATTGTTGCGTCCCGCCACCGCAGCGGGAAGGCGAGTTTCTGCCAGTGAACAGGCAGTTTCGGTGAAAGATGCAGCTCCCCTTCGCTAATGTGCAGGCCAGCAAACCCCTGAATAGCGCCCAACCAGATCGCACCGGTGGCGGCAGCATGAATACCGTCATCACTGCTGTGTGGGTCGTCCCCCAGGTCGATGGCGATACCGTCACGCCAGAAGGCATACGCCCCCTCGGTGTCACCGCAGCGTGCGAGCACAATGCCGTGAATCGCTTTACTCAGGGATGAATCATGAATCGTACGTGGCTCGTAGAACGCCAGATTGGCGGCACATTGCTGCGGCGTAAACCGTTCCGGCAGCAGGTAGTTAAGCATCACCACATCGGCCTGCTTCAGGATCTGCATCTCGTTCACTTCCGCGCGAGAGTAATCAAGCAGAATGGTTTGCTTACCCGCTTTGGCTTTATAGCGGCTCAGATCGATGGCAGGTTTTGCCATGAAGGTATCATCCTGCGGGATCACACCGTCTGCGTCGGCCTCTGGCAGCCACAGGCGCGCCAGGAACTTCCCGGCATTCTCCGTAAAACGCGCATCTTCACGGCCAAACATCGCCATAAACTGACGCGCGCAGGCAACGTTGTGCCAGGCCAGATAGTTGGTGTAGGCGTTGTTGTTGACATGCTCGGTGTATTCATCCGGTCCGATCACGTCATGGATCTCAAGACGACCATTGATTTCCGTCGCGCGTCCCATCCAGAACGAAGCGGTTTCCATCAGTAGCGTCAGCCCCTCATTCCGCATAAAGGCATCGTCGTGTGTTGCCTGCCAGTAAGCGACCACGGCCCAGGCGATATCAGCCACGATGTGATGTTCAGCGAGTGCGGAAGCCACCTTCTGGCGAACCCCGGTGCGGATGTTAATGGCCGCGAATTCTGGCGTCTCTTCCTGTCCGCTGGCCGCACTTTCCCACGGGAACAATGCACCCGGCCAACCGTTACGGCGCGCTTTTTCCCGTGCGCCTGCCAGATTAAGCCAACGATAGCGTAGCAGGCTGCGGGCAATCTGCGGGCGGGTAAACAGATGGAACGGCAGCAGGAAAATTTCGGTATCCCAGAAGACGTGCCCCTTGTACCCCTCACCCGTCAGCCCTTTCGCCGCAATACTGCTTCGCTCATCATGAGCAGGCGTCATTGTCGTCAGATGCCAGACGGCGTAATCCAGCGCCAGCTGATCCTGTTGCTCTGTGGAAGTCACTTCCACACGTGCGTCGCGCCAGACATCTTTCCAGGCATACGCTGAGCTTTCAAGCAACGCCTCATAACCTCTTGCCGCACAGACTTTAAGATCGGCCAGCGCGTTGCGCGCGAATGACTCCTGCGACAGCGCTTTCTCGCTACGATGAGCCACCCAGACGATCTTCTCAAGCGTGACAGTGTCACCTCGAGCAATCGTCAGCGAATGATGCACGCTGAGACGGCGGTTTTTGGCGGTGAAACAGCTGTCGCTCTTCGTAGAGAGCTGGCAAAACGCCGAAACCACAACCTCAGATGCACGGTCCTGCGTTTCATACACGCCCTGCATGTAGTGCTGGTCAAAGATCCTGACCGAGATTTCATCCAGATGCTGTCTGCCGCTGTTCGTTTGTGTCGCATCTATGCCGGTTTTCAGCACGGCCTGAGCGTCGCCATCAAGCGGTGTGATCGAGAACTGCATTGCCACTAAGGGCAACTGGTCCAGCGAAACAAAACGACGGCTCTCCAGCCGATAACGTTTCCCGTCGGGTGCACGCCAGACAACGTTGCGATGCAGTTCGCCGTTAGCAAAGGCCAGCTCGCGCTGCCATTCAAGAATTTCGCCTGACAGGAGCGTGAAATTGACGCCATCAAGCTCAACATCAATACCGGTGATATCCGGCAGATTGACCAGCTCAGTAGTCTCGTTGCGACCCGCGCAATGATAAAGCCCCGCGAGATACATGCCTCTGGTCTGCTGGGTGTAATCTTCTTCATGCGTAGCGCGAATGCCCATGTATCCATTCCCGCATGACATGACAGAGGCATATTTGTTCAGGCTGTGAGGACAAAAGCCCGGATCGTTTAATACAGACACGTTCAGCATAATGTCACGCTTTCCCCTGTTTCTGCTGATTCATAAAGCGCGGCAACAAGCTGTTGTATAACCAGACCCTGTTCTGCGTCAGCGATCATAACGTGCTCTCCCAGCACATGACGCACGAAGGCATCCATACTGCGCAGATGGCGCTGATCGTCCGCCTCTTCACGATGGATAAGGGTTTCTAAAACACCGGCTTCGTCGTTATAGATATGCGCCGGGAACAGCGTTGCGCCTGCCTTATCACCGCAGAAAGAGACGTTCATGATGGACTGCTCGCGGATGTTAAGCGCAAAGGAGGTGTCCAGACGCAGAACGCCGCCGTTGCAGAATTCAATCGTGCCAAACAGGGCATCTTCCACGGTAAACTGCGTAGGATCCCATTCGCCAAACTGACCGGTGTGTTTCCGGTTCCCCAGTCTCTGGAAGCTGTGTGCGGTTACCCGCTTCACAGCCGGGAAGCCCAACACGTACATCGCAGCATCCAGCATATGAATGCCGATATCGATAAGCGGCCCGCCACCCTGGAGCGATTTATTGGTGAAAACGCCCCACCCCGGCACACCGCAGCGACGCAGCGCCTGCGCGGAAGTGAAGTAAATTTCACCGAGTGTGCCGTTCATTACCGCATCGCGCAGGAGCTGGGTGTCCAGGGCAAAGCGATGATGAAAATCATACGCAAGGACTTTTCCTGCCTTGCGCGCCGCGATGCGCATCTGGTCGGCCTGTTCCGGCGTCATTGCCGGCGGCTTTTCACACATCACATGGCAACCCGCTTCGAGAGCCGCCATCACATGTTCAAAATGGAACCGGTTAGGCGAACAGACGCTCACCACATCCGGTTTTACTTTCTGCAACATCTCGTGAGCGTCCTGCCATGCCGATGGAATGGCATAACGTTCCGCGAACGCCTGTGCCTGCTCAAGGCGGCTGTCCATGACAGCCACCATTTGAACATCACTGCGCGTGGCGTAATACGAGGCATGCACTTTGTCTGCAACCTGCCCGGCGCCAATGATGGCGACGCGCAGAGGCAAAGGTGTAGAAGCACTCATCACGCTCGTCATCCTTAGCATTCACGCAGGTAATTGAGTGAGTCCTGATAGGCTTGAGCCGGATCGTCGGCACGAACCCGGCACTCGTACACCACATAACCCTGATAGTTATCAGCACGCAGCTGACCGAACAGGCTGGCGAAATCGAGGCTGCCGCTGCCCGGCTGATAGCGGTGGTTATCAGCAATGTGCACATGACCCAGCAGGTCGCGGTTGTGATGCAGCGCTTCCGTCAGTGAGTCTTCTTCAATGTTCATGTGGTAGAAATCACCGATGATCTGCACGTGCTTCAGGCCGTTCTCTTCGATATAACGACGCGCGTCGGCCAGGGTGTTGATCATATGATCCTGATAGCGGTTCAGCGGCTCCAGGTAGACGGTAGTACCGGTGCGCGCTGCTACCTCATCCAGCCAGCGCAGGGAAGCGCTGACCGCTTTGCGATCGCCATCCAGGCTACGTGGCGAAGTCATTGGCGGCAGACGGAAGGTAAACATCCCCCAGGCAGCCGGAACAATAATCCCTTTGCCGCCCACTTCTGCCAGCGCTTCCAGAATGCGTTCAATCTGCTGGAGACCGTTCAGGCGGCGTTCTTCGATGAAATCCCCGATCCAGCCATCGTATCCGCCACACGCCGTCGTAACCGGCAGACCGGTGGCTTTGACAGCGGCTTTCACTTCGTCGAGATGTTCAACCAGCAGTCGGCCATCAATTTCATAGCCATCAAATCCCATCGCTTTGATATATTTGAATTTTTCCATGATAGTGGTCGGAAAAAAGGCCTGGTTTTGTGTTGCGATTTTCATGATTTGCTGTCCTTAGCTTAAAAAGTAACGCCCATTTTGATACTGAGTTCCGGGTGCTGATCGACATACTTCATGTAGCTTTCCGGGCTGGTGGTGAAGGTGACGACCGGGTCGATCAGATCTTCACAATTGAGATAACCGTTCATCAGCAATTCCCAGCAGGTCTCTTCAATACGCTTGCGACTCCAGCGTGGATAATCCGGGTTGGGTTCACTGCATGCGCGGGAGAAGACAATCTTCGCGTTGTTGAAGTGTGCTTCGCGGCCCAGGTTGAAGCCTGCCGCAAAAGGTTTGGCGAAAGCCACGTAAGAGATCGTGCCGCCGTAGGCGAGTCCGCGCAGCGCAGATTGCAGCGCATCTGCAAAGCCGCTGGTTTCGATGATCACATCCGCGCCCTGCTTGCCGGTCAGTTTCTTAATTTCAAGACCGACATCGGTACCGATTGGGTTCAGGCAGTGGTCTGCACCGTGACGGCGGGCGATCTCACAGCGATGTTCAATAGGATCGACACCAATAACCACTGACGCGCCAGCTTTTTTCGCCAGCTGAATCGCAATCTGGCCAATAGCGCCCAGCCCGACAACTACAACGAAATCCCCTACGCGGACGTTAGCATCACGCACGCCGCTCATGGCAAACTGAGCCGGATCGTAACAAACAGCGTTTTTCCAGGATGCGCCCTGTGGCATTTTGCGCAGCTTATAGTTGTTCACCGCGTTGACGATGACCGTTTCCTGCAATGGGCCGTAGCAGCAAACGCTGTCGCCGATCTGGTATTCCGTTACGTCCGCACCACATTCGATGATGTCGCCGACGATCATGTTTCCCAGCTGGAATTTACCAAATTCGATGCCGCGTGCTGCCCCCTCTTCACGTGGGGTAAACATCTGCCACTCGGCGTTAAACTCTTCATCAATGAACGGGCTTGCCGCGCGGAAATCCACAACTTCGGTGCCGTGTTTCGGGGCGCCATAACGGGCACGAATTTTCACTTCATGTGCTGCAACAGGACGATCTTCGTATTCCACCAGCGCCGCTACACGAGGCGCTGTCGCAACTAATTTTTTCATGACTCACTCCTTGTTAAAATCGGCCGCCTCAGCCCTTTACGCCGCCGGCGGTCAAACCACTTTTAATAAAACGTTCAGACAGGGCATACATAATGACAACGGGCAGTGCCGTCACCAGCGATGCCGCCATCATGCGACCCCAGATGTAATCTGGCGTACTGAAGAGCGTGTTCAGCCCCACCGGCAACGTGAAGTTGCTGGCGCTGGACAGGAAAATGGAGGCGAACAGGTAGTCATTCCACGCCACCATGAAGCAGTAAACGAAGACTGACACCAGACCCGAGATCGCCAGCGGCACGGTGATGCGGAAGATGATTTGCAGGCGGTTCAGGCCGTCCATCATCGCGGCTTCTTCTATCTCATCCGGGATAGTGTCGAAATAGCTGCGCAGCATAAAGACCGCAGTCGGCAACGTCTGCGTCACCATGGTGATGATCAGCGCCAGTTCGGTGTCATAAATGCCGAGCGCGGTGATGATTTTGAACAGCGGCACTACCAGCAGGATCCCGGAGAACATATAGACGGTGTAGAAGCTCGCATTGATCGTCGTGCGCCCTTTAAAGCGCAGTTTGGATAACGCATAAGCGCCCAGCGTACCGAGAAACACCGCAATGACCGAGGAGGTCAGCGACACCACCATGCTGTTACGGAAATAATCCACAAACGGGAAAATCAGCGGGTTAAAGATGTCGATGTAGTGCTGTAACGTCCACTCCTGCGGCAGGATAGTCGGGTGCAGTGAGATCGCCTCTTTCGCGCTTTTGAACGATGTCATCAGCATCACAAAAAACGGAAACAGCGTGATAATCAGGAATACCGCCAGTCCCAGATAAAAACCGATACGGCCCAGAACGCGTTTATTTGTTGCCATTGAGGTTTACCCTTTTTCTGGTCAGCAGAATGACAGCGAAGATGATCACAAACAGCACAACGGAAATGGCGGCTGCTTTACCCAGGTCATTGAACGCAAAGGCGGTTTTGTAGAGATATACGCCCAGAATGTCGACCTTGGTGGTGAGCAGATAAACATCCGCAAACATGTAGAACATCCAGATGGTGCGCAGCGTGACCACCGTGGCCAGCACCGGCATGATGGCGGGCAACGTCACGATACGAAAACGCTGCCAGGCATTCGCCCCGTCCATCTCTGCCGCTTCGTACAAGGATTTATCAATGGTCTGTAGAATCGCGAGGAACGAGATAAAGGCATACGGGAAGTAACGCCAGATGGCGAACAGCACGACCAGGACAAAACTGCTGCCAGGGTTATCGAACCACAGCGGCGCCTGATCGTAGAGATGCAGCAGATCAACGCCAAGATAGTTCACAATTCCGTAGCCGTTGTTGAACATGTATTTCCAGGCAAATACCAGTGAAATAGACGGCGTCACATAGGACAGTATCACCAGTGAACGTGCCGTTTTCCGCATGCGGAATTCACGGTTAAAGAAGATCGCTACGGCCAGCCCCAGTCCGGTGCTGCCGATCACCACCAGCGCCGTATACCAGAACGTCATCCACAGGGAGTGCCAGAACGCAGCATCGCCCAGGATGCGAATGTAGTTATCCAGACCGACGAACACCGCATCAATACGCGGATTCAGCGGTAAACGTAAAAAACTGATTTCAATGTTAGAAATCATTGGCCAGGCCACCAGGCCCCCCAGCAAAATCAGGCTGGGGGCCAACAGCAGCATGGCGAAAGGCATATCTGAACGACCAGAAAACAACGTCTTCATAATTCCCTTCGCAAAGCGCTCCTATCGTTGTGATATCAGGTCAGTCAGCTTCTTCTGGCTGTTGCTTAACGTCGCACTGAGATCTTTTTGTCCCACCGTCACGTTATGCACCATGGAACTGATAATGCCGGACCCGGTAACATCTCCCATGCGGGTAAAGTTCTTGTCGCCCACGGCACCAAACACCTGGACGTTCGGGAACTGCGCAATCAGCTCGTAAGGCAGTTGACCAAAGGCCTTGATAACGTCGTTGTTTTTCCAGGAATCTGTGCCCACTACGAGTTTATTGACCGGTAGCGCGGCGCCCGGAGACATCATGACCCAATCAGAGGCGTTCTGAGCCTGCTCCATCCAGGTGACAAATTTCTCGGCGGCCTGCGTTTCCTCTTCGGTCTGGCCGGTAGTGATCGTCAACGAAGTGATCATGCCGTACACGGCTGATGATTTTTCCGTCGGGACCACGAACCCCAGGTTGGCCGGATTGCCATCTTTGAAGACCGCGGGCAGGATATAGGTAGAATAAACGGCCATAGGCGCAGAACCGTTCATGAAGGCGTCTTTGATCTCCATGACATCGTTCGAACCCGGCATGGTGTTCGCGGCCAGCGCCTTATAAAATGCCAGCGCTTTCGACATTTCAGGGGTATCGATTTCCACATTGCCGTTTGCATCAAAGACATTGGCGCCGCCCGACAAAACAAACTGCGAGAAAGCCTGCTCCGTCATGACGCTTTCTGCGGTTGGAAGCGCGATACCGTAATGTTTTTTCGCCGGATCGTTGAGCGCCTGACTGGCTTTCAGCAGTTGTTCCCAGTTGTGCGGTTCCTCGATCCCCGCTGCCGCGAGCGCATCTTTGTGATACCAGACGCCGGACAGCCAGGCGCTAACCGGCACCCCGGTCCATGCGCTGCCATCTTCCGTGCGAACAACGCGTAAAATACCGTCGTAAAATGTCTCCTCGCCCACCGCCTTGACGGCGCGGCCGATGGCGTCACGATCCAGCAACTGCTCTTTATCCATGACTTTGGCGTAGTCATGGCTGATCTCAATCACCTCCGGCAGCGCACCGGTACGAGCCAGGGTAATTACCTTGGTGTTGTAGGCATCTTCTTCAACGGGTACCTGCTTCACCGTAATCGACGGGTTCTCTTTCTCGAATTTTTCAATCAATTTCGTGATAACGGCCTGACGCTCCTGTTCTACCGACGAGTGCATAAACTCAATGGTGACCTGAGATGCTTTATCGTCCTTACAGCCTGATAACAGGGCGCACGAAACCAGTGCTGATAACAGCACAATTTTTGGCATTTTCATTTTAGGGTCCTTTTTAGTTTTCTTTAATCCACATTACCTGCCATGGATTGAGGATCAGCTCCGTACCGCTAATATCCTGTCCTGATAATAACTCCTTACCAGAAAGCGTTTGTTCATAAACGGTCTGCATTTTATTGCTAAAATTAAATAATGCTGTAATTCGCTCGCCATTTTCAGCAACACGAATAATTTTAAGAATTTGTTTACCCACTGCGTCGAAAGCAACCTGACTATCCGGATGGAACGCCCTCTCGCCGCGACGAATAGCGATAAGCTCACTCAAACGAGAATAAATTTGATAACGAATACTCTTCTTATTATTCAGTTCGCTATCAAGCTGCCCCGCCGTGTATTTTTTCCGGTTAATCGCGCGGTTATATCCGAGGCGTTCGACGCCTTCATAATCGTTCCGCGAACCAAGAATGCTCTGAATATAAACAGCCGGGACGCCTGGGAAACTTAACAACACAGCATGCGCGAGGAGGAACCGTGCAATAGGTTCCTCATCTGAACTGTCTTGTAAACTTAACGCATCAAGATAGGTGACATTAATTTCATAAGGGCTTCGCGTTCCGTCAGGATTATTTTTCCAGTTGACCAGCGCGCCTTCCTGCTGAAGATTTTCGACCAACGAGAGGATCTCTGATTCCGGAAGAATGCCGCGCAGCGGATTCAAACCGATACCATCATGCGAGGCCAGGAAATTAAACCATGTAGTGTGTGAAGAAGGCAGTGCCAGCGACCCCGCCCATTGGCAAAGTGCTTTCACATCCTGACGATGAACGGCATGCAGCACCAGCGGAGGTAAGGAAAACTGATAGACCATCTGGGCTTCGTTTTCACCATCACCGAAGTAAGAGATGTTGTCTTTGTGCGGAACATTTGTCTCAGTAATGATCACCGTTCCAGGTGCCACGGCGTCCGTAATGGCGCGGAACAGCTGAATAAGGCAATGGGTTTGTTCCAGATGGATGCAGGTTGTTCCCGGGATTTTCCACATAAACCCGACCGCATCCAGACGAATATAACGCGCCCCTTCCATGAGGTAATGGAGCAGAACGTCAACCATTGCAATCAGCACCTGCGGCGAGGCGAAATTGAGATCGATCTGGTCATCGCTGAATGTAGTCCATAAATGACGAACGCTGCCATCATTAAGCGTAAACGGCGTCAACAGCGGTAAAGCGCGTGGGCGCGTCACCGCGGATAAATCGGTTTCCGGGTCGACAGAAATAAAGAAATCTTCATAACCAGGCTTCTGCGCCAGATAATTAGCAAACCATTCGCTTTTCGCTGACATATGATTGCAAACGAAATCAAACATTAAGCTGGCTGACTGTTTTAATTCCGCGACATCGCGCCAGTTTCCCGTTTCAGGTGCAACGGTATGATAATCAATAACGGAAAAACCATCATCTGATGACCACGGATAGAAAGGTAAAAGATGGACATGAGAAAAAGTACGAGAAAGCCACTCATTATAGAACCGGGTAAATACCGGCAATGCTTTCTCCCCTTTCGTGGAGATCTGATCGGCATAGGTAATCAGAACAACATCTTTTTCATCCCAGCCTGACTTACGCTTCTCCGTAATATTAACCGCCGCCTGTTGAAGCTTAGTTAATAACACGTCAAGGTGTGCATCTGAAAATGATTCACCATAAATATGATTGATAAGGTATTTAATTTTTGCGTTCACATTATTTTCCATGGTAGCGGTCCCACGGAGTGGCAATCTACTCCCATGAAAAATATCTGTCAACGGACCTGGGGGCTGAAAAAGGCATTCTCAAAGCAGCGCAACGCAGTAATGTGAGCTGCCGCAAAGAAAGAGAAAAAGCAGAGGGGGAATTCATGCCCTCTCTCAGCGCGAGAAAGGGCTTATATGAGCGGGATTAGCGTGAAAAGTAGCGACGTGAAACGCGTTTTGCCAGTTTTTGTAACAACGGCTCCAGGGCGACCGCCAGCAACATTCTGACCGGCTTACGGGCAACAGACTTGATCGCCCAGCCCGCCACACCAGCCGGACCATAACGTAACGCCGTCATCAGAACCAGTTTACCTGCGATTTTCAGGCCGGGTTTTACCTTCTGACCGGCCTGTTGCCAGTTTTGTTTCATGTAAGTTCTCTCTTAAAGCTGACGGAAACGACTTCTCAGCGTAAAGGTATCGGAGGTGACATAACGTTCCATCTCGCGCAATCGCTTCTCCCCTGCGCTCAGCTGTTCATCCACCGCGTTAAGAAGATCGCTGCTGGTTGGCGTGTTTTCCGCATCCAGCTCACCCTCCGGCATCGGATCAAGTACAAACGACAGAATGATGTAAGCCACCAGTGTAATAAAGGCCAGGCCAAAGAAAATCGACAATACAGTGACCACACGTACCAGTTTTACCGGGACATCCAGATAGTGTGCCAGCCCGGCGCAAACGCCCCGAACCATGCCCTGCTGCGGGATGCGCCACAGTTTTTTATTCAGATTTAGTCCAGCCATTAACGCTCCCTCCAGTTCGGGTGTTCCGCATCCAGGATGGCTTCCAGCGCCTGAATACGTTCGCGCATTTTGTTTGCCTCAGAAGAGAGCTGCGCCAGCCGCTGTTGCTCGCTTTGCGACAGCTCCCCGCGAGAAGAGCGGTTGCTGTAGTGCAGCCATAACCAGATGGGCAGAACAAACAGCACGAAAATTGTCAGGGGTATTGCCAGAAAAAGCGCGCTCATGTGTACTCCTTGTCTTGCGATGCGGCACGCTCAGGTGCCGCAGGATTTATTATTGGTGGTCTTGCTTCATTTTGGCTTTCAGCGCCGCCAGCTGCTCGCTAATTTCATCATCGGCTTTCAGGTCAGCAAACTGCTGATCCAGGGTTTTCTGCTTACCGATGCTGTGGCTTTCGGCTTCCGCTTCCATGTGGTCGATACGACGTTCGAACGATTCGAAACGCGCCATCGCTTCATCCAGTTTGCCGCTGTCCAGCTGGCGACGCACGTCGCGGGACGAACTTGCAGCCTGGTGGCGCAGCGCCAGCGCCTGTTGACGTGCACGGGTTTCGCTGAGTTTATTTTCAAGCTCACCAATCTCTTTCTTCATACGCGTCAGAGTATCATCCACCAGCGTCACTTCATGTTCCAGCGTGGCCACCATGTCGGTCAGCTTCTGCTTCTCAATCAGCGCAGCGCGGGCCAGATCTTCTTTATCTTTGCGCAGCGCCAGTTCAGCTTTTTCCTGCCACTCGTTAAGCTGGGCAGTCGCCTGCTCGATACGACGCGTTAACTGCTTCTTCTCTGCCAGCGCGCGGGCGGAGGTGGAGCGTACTTCAACCAGCGTGTCTTCCATCTCCTGAATCATCAGGCGCACCAGCTTCTGCGGATCTTCTGCTTTCTCCAGCAGCGAGTTGATGTTGGCGTTCACGATGTCGGCAAAACGAGAAAAAATACCCATAATTCAATCCTCATAGTTCTGTTATCGGGCGATGCCCTGCTGAGTAGTTAATACAAATCCCATGCCAACTTTTTATCTTATTGATTTTACTGGGTGTGATTGATATTTATCCATCCAGCGGCTATTCTCACTTGGTGAATATCACTAAGGAGTGGTTAATTTCATCATGGCTGAATATAAAGACAATTTGCTTGGCGAGGCAAACAGCTTCCTGGAAGTGCTTGAGCAGGTATCGCGCCTGGCGCCGCTGAATAAACCGGTGCTCATTATCGGTGAGCGCGGAACGGGTAAAGAACTTATCGCTAACCGTCTGCACTTTCTGTCTGGCCGCTGGGACGGGCCTTTTATTTCGCTTAACTGCGCGGCGCTGAATGAAAATTTGCTCGACACGGAGCTTTTCGGTCATGAAGCCGGCGCGTTTACTGGCGCACAAAAACGGCACCCCGGTCGTTTTGAACGTGCCGACGGCGGAACGCTCTTTCTCGACGAGCTGGCGACCGCGCCAATGCTGGTACAGGAAAAGCTGCTGCGCGTCATTGAGTATGGCGAACTGGAACGCGTTGGCGGAAGTCAGCCGCTTCAGGTTAACGTTCGCCTGGTGTGCGCCACTAACGCCGATCTGCCCGCGATGGTTGCAGAAGATAAATTCCGCGCCGACCTGCTGGACCGGCTGGCTTTCGATGTCGTCCAGTTGCCGCCGCTGCGTGAGCGACGCAGCGATATCATGCTGCTGGCCGATCAATTTGCCATTCAGATGTGCCGGGAACTGGGCCTGCCGCTCTTTCCGGGCTTCAGCGAACAGGCTACCGAGACCCTGCTCGGTTACCACTGGCCGGGGAATATCCGTGAACTGAAAAACGTGGTGGAACGGTCTGTTTACCGTCATGGCAGCAGCGAGACCGAACTGGACAACATTATTCTCGATCCGTTTCGGCGCGAGGTTAAACAGCCCCTTGCTCCGGCGGCGCGCCAGCATGATCCGGCGTTGCCGCTCGATTTACGCCAGTTCCAGCATCAGCAGGAGCAGCAACTGCTGGAACGGAGCCTGAAAGAGGCGAAATATAACCAGAAACGGGCAGCTGAACTGCTGGGTCTGACCTACCATCAGTTAAGGGCATTGCTCAAAAAACATCAAATGCGCTGACATTATCAGCACTTACCCCCAGACATTTTTACGAAGCAGGCGTAAGTGCGATACACTTTGCAGATCGAATCTAAAAACCTTAAAAACTATGCGCCTGGTTTTATCATCCCTGTTTGCACTCGGTCTGTTCAGCAATCTGGCCTTTGCTGCGCCCGATCGTACTGCGCCTCCTGATATTCGTGATAGTGGTTTCGTCTATTGCGTCAGCGGGCAAGTTGATACCTTTAACCCGCAAAAGGCGGGGAGCGGCGTGATTGTTGATACGCTGGCCGCACAGATTTACGATCGCCTGCTCGACGTCGATCCTTATACCTATCGGCTGGTTCCTGAGCTTGCTGAAAGTTGGGAAGTGCTTGATAACGGCGCCACGTACCGCTTCCGTCTACGCGATGATGTGGCTTTTCAGCACACCCCGTGGTTTACCCCAACCCGCAAGCTCAACGCGGATGACGTGGTTTTCACCTTCCAGCGCATATTCAACCGCAATCATCCGTGGCATAACGTTAATGGCGGGAACTTCCCCTATTTCGACAGTCTGCAATTCGCGGACTCGGTCAAAAGCGTTCGTAAGCTGGATAACCGCACGGTTGAGTTTCGCCTGACGCGCCCGGACGCCTCCTTCCTCTGGCACCTGGCGACGCACTACGCGTCCGTCATGTCAGCCGAATACGCGGATCAGCTGACGAAAAAGGATCGTCAGGAACGTCTCGATCGTGAGCCTGTGGGCACAGGACCCTTCCAGTTAGCTGAGTACCGCTCCGGACAATACATTCGCCTGCAACGACACGATCATTTCTGGCGCGGCAAACCGCTGATGCCGCAGGTTATTGTTGATCTGGGTTCAGGTGGAACAGGCCGCCTCTCCAAACTGCTGACCGGTGAGTGCGACGTCCTTGCGTGGCCTGCGGCCAGCCAGTTGACTATTTTGCGCGACGACCCCCGCCTGCGCCTGACCCTACGCCCGGGAATGAACATCGCCTATCTGGCGTTTAACACCGATAAGCCACCGCTGAATAATCCGGCCGTGCGCCATGCGCTGGCGTTAGCGATCAACAATCAGCGTCTGATGCAGTCGATTTATTACGGCACCGCGGAAACCGCCGCCTCTATTCTGCCCCGCGCCTCCTGGGCCTATGACGGCGAGGCGAAGATCACGGAATATAATCCGGCGAAAGCGCGCGAACAGCTTAAAGCACTGGGGGCAGAAAACCTGACGCTTCAGCTGTGGGTACCCACCAGCTCTCAGGCGTGGAACCCTAGCCCGCTGAAAACCGCCGAACTGTTGCAGGCAGATATGGCCCAGGTGGGCGTGAAGGTGATCATCGTTCCTGTCGAAGGCCGTTTCCAGGAGGCGCGTCTGATGGACATGAATCACGACTTAACGCTGGCTGGCTGGTCTACCGACAGTAACGACCCGGACAGCTTCTTCCGTCCGCTGCTGAGCTGTGCGGCGATCAACTCCCAGACCAACTACGCGCACTGGTGTAACCGGGAATTTGATGCTGTGCTGCAAAAAGCCCTCTCATCTCAACAGCTTGCTTCACGCATTGAGGCCTACGATGAAGCGCAAAATATTCTGGCCAGAGAGCTTCCCGTGTTGCCGCTTGCCTCTTCCCTGCGCCTTCAGGCCTACCGTTACGATATAAAAGGGCTGGTACTCAGCCCGTTTGGTAACGCCTCCTTCGCGGGCGTGACTCGTGAGAAAGAACAAGAGGTGAAAAAACCATGATTATATTTACCTTGCGGCGGCTGCTGTTACTGCTGGTCACCCTGTTCTTCCTGACCTTTGTCGGCTTTAGCCTTAGCTACTTTACGCCGCACGCCCCGCTTCAGGGCTCATCCCTCTGGGACGCCTGGCTGTTCTGGTTTAACGGCCTGTTGCACTGGGATTTTGGCGTGTCCAGCATCAACGGACAGCTCATCTCTGAGCAGCTGAAGATGGTTTTCCCGGCCACCATGGAGCTGTGTATACTCGCCTTTGGCTTTGCCCTCATGGTGGGGATCCCGGTGGGGATGCTGGCGGGAATTTATCGCAATAAATGGCAGGATAAATTCATCAGCGCGCTTGCCTTAATTGGCTTTTCCATCCCTGTTTTCTGGCTGGCGCTGCTGCTTACCCTCTTCTTCTCACTGACGTTAGGCTGGCTTCCGGTGTCTGGCCGTTTCGACCTGCTATATAACGTGCAAACGGTGAGCGGCTTCGCCATCGTTGACGCCTGGCTTTCCGATTCAGTCTGGCGCGACGAAATGATCGTGAGCGCCCTGCGCCATATGGTGCTGCCAGTGCTCACGCTGGCTGTCGCACCGACGACCGAAGTGATCCGCCTGATGCGCATCAGCACTATCGAAGTCTTCGATCAAAACTATGTGAAAGCCGCCGCCACACGCGGACTGTCTCGCCTGACGATTCTACGTCGCCATGTGCTGCACAATGCGTTGCCGCCGGTAATCCCACGGCTTGGGCTGCAATTCTCAACCATGCTGACGCTGGCGATGATCACCGAGATGGTTTTCAGCTGGCCGGGCCTTGGACGCTGGATGATCAACGCCATTCGCCAGCAGGATTACGCTGCGATCTCCGCCGGAGTGATGGTGATTGGCTCGCTGGTTATTATTGTTAACGTTGTTTCCGATATTTTGGGTGCCATGGCCAACCCGTTGAAGCATAAGGAATGGTATGCCTTACGATAACGTCTACAGCGAAAAGCGCACGCCTGGTGCGCTACGCACCGTGTGGCGTAATTTCTACGGCGACACCACGGCGATGATCGGCTTTTACGGCTGCATTGGCCTCGTGTTGCTGTGTGTTTTTGGTTCGTGGTTTGCCCCGTATGGCATCGATCAGCAGTTCCTTGGTTATCAGCTTTTACCGCCATCGTGGTCGCGTTACGGGGAGGTTTCGTTCTTCCTGGGGACTGATGATCTCGGACGCGACGTGCTAAGTCGTTTACTGAGCGGCGCCGCACCTACGGTAGGCGGCGCGTTCGTGGTCACCCTGGCCGCCGCGATATGCGGCCTTGCGCTGGGCATTTTTGCCGGCTCTACCCATGGGCTGCGGTCTGCCGTGCTCAATCATATTCTTGATACCTTGCTCTCGATTCCTTCGCTGTTGCTGGCGATTATCGTCGTGGCCTTCGCGGGGCCGCACCTCACACATGCGATGTTCGCCGTCTGGCTGGCCATTCTGCCCCGCATGGTGCGATCGGTTTACAGCCTGGTTCACGACGAACTGGAGAAAGAGTATGTCGTCGCCGCCCGTCTGGACGGTGCCACCACGTTTAATATTTTGTGGTTTGCCGTGCTGCCTAACATTGCCGCCGGGCTGGTGACGGAGATCACCCGCGCCCTGTCGATGGCGATTCTTGATATCGCAGCGCTGGGCTTCCTGGACCTGGGCGCACAGCTCCCCTCCCCGGAATGGGGCGCAATGCTCGGCGATGCGCTGGAGCTGATTTACGTTGCGCCGTGGACGGTCATGCTGCCGGGCGCGGCCATTATGGTGAGCGTTCTGCTCGTTAACCTGCTTGGCGACGGGATCCGCCGCGCAATCAATGCGGGGGTGCAATAATGCCGTTACTTGATATCCGCAACCTCACGATCGAAATTAAAACGGGCGAAGGCTGGGTTAAAGCGGTGGATCGCATCAGTATTACGCTCGCAGAGGGCGAAATACGCGGGCTGGTGGGCGAATCGGGTTCCGGTAAGAGTCTAATCGCCAAAGCCATTTGCGGCGTGGCGAAGGACAACTGGCGGGTGACCGCCGACCGTATGCGTTTCGACGACATCGATCTGTTGCGTCTCTCCCCGCGCGAACGCCGTAAACTGGTGGGCCATAACGTCTCGATGATTTTTCAGGAGCCGCAATCCTGTCTCGATCCGTCCGAGCGCGTCGGGAAACAGCTAATGCAGAATATCCCCGGCTGGACCTATAAAGGCCGCTGGTGGCAGCGTTTCGGCTGGCGTAAACGCCGTGCCATTGAGCTATTGCACCGTGTGGGGATCAAAGACCATAAAGACGCGATGCGCAGTTTCCCCTACGAACTGACCGACGGTGAATGCCAGAAAGTGATGATTGCTATCGCCCTGGCCAATCAGCCGCGTCTGCTGATTGCGGACGAACCGACGAACGCGATGGAGCCAACGACTCAGGCGCAGATTTTCCGCCTGCTCACGCGTCTGAACCAGAATAACAACACCACCATTTTGCTGATCAGCCATGACCTGCAAATGTTGAGCAAGTGGGCGGATAAAATTGACGTGATGTATTGCGGACAAACGGTAGAAACCGCGCCAAGTGAAGACCTGGTGACGACGCCGCATCATCCTTACACGCAGGCGCTGATCAGGGCGATCCCTGATTTCGGCAGCGCAATGCCACACAAGAGCCGTCTGAATACTCTGCCTGGCGCGATACCGCTGCTGGAATCGCTGCCCATTGGCTGCCGTCTGGGTCCGCGTTGCCCGTATGCTCAGCGTAAATGCATTGAAACACCGCGCCTGACAGGGCCGAAAAATCATCTGTTTGCCTGTCATTTCCCGCTGAACATGGAGAGAGAGTGAAATGGTCGAAACCTTACTGGAAGTGCGTAACCTGAGTAAGACCTTTCGCTATCGCACCGGCCTGTTTCACCGTCAGACCGTCGAGGCGGTTAAACCGCTGAGTTTTACGCTGCGCGAAAAGCAGACGCTGGCGATTATCGGTGAAAACGGCTCGGGCAAATCGACCCTGGCAAAAATGCTCGCGGGTATGGTTGAGCCAAGCGGCGGTGAAATACTGATTGACGATCATCCTCTGGAATTTGGTGACTACTCTTTCCGCAGCCAGCGCATTCGGATGATTTTTCAGGATCCGTCAACGTCCCTCAACCCGCGCCAGCGTATTTCGCAGATCCTGGATTTCCCGCTGCGGTTGAATACCGACCTGGAGCCGGAAGCGCGTCGCAAACGTATTGTCGAAACCCTGCGTCTGGTAGGTCTCCTGCCCGACCATGTCAGCTATTACCCCCACATGCTGGCCCCGGGCCAAAAACAGCGTCTCGGACTGGCCCGCGCGCTGATCCTGCGCCCGAAGGTCATTATCGCCGACGAAGCGCTGGCGTCGCTGGACATGTCGATGCGTTCGCAACTCATCAACCTGATGCTGGAGCTACAGGAAAAGCAGGGGATATCGTATATCTACGTGACTCAGCACCTGGGCATGATGAAGCACATCAGCGATCAGGTGCTGGTGATGCACCAGGGTGAAGTCGTTGAGCGCGGCAGTACCGCTGACGTGCTGGCCTCCCCGCTCCACGACCTGACAAAACGCCTGATTGCCGGACACTTTGGTGAAGCATTGACGGCCGATGCGTGGCGGAAAGATCGTTAGCCGTTGCGTAACCCGCTTGCCAGCAGAGTAAACACCTCGATGGCATGCGGCAGCGTCTTCTGCGGCTCGTCACTCGCGGCAATCATCAAGGCAGCATTCAGCGCAACGCCGTTCAACAGATGGGCTGCGACTTTCGCATCCATTTTTTTAAGCACGTTGCGTTCGATTAATTTTTCGATGGTCTGGCGGGTCGACTCAAGACAGCTGTTCTGGCTGGGCCATTGCGCCGGATCGCCCAGAACGGCCGGACCGTCAAGAAGCACGATACGCTGAACTTCCGGAACGAGCGCCATGTTGATGTAGGCGATGCCTTCCGCCAGCAGTCTCTCCCAATCATCGTCTGTGGCCGCGGCAACGGCTTTCGCGTTGCCCGCCATTTCGCTGTCTATCTGCGCGACCACCGCCGCCAGTAACCCTTTCTTATCTCTGAAATTATGATACAGCGCACCGCGCGTTAACCCCACGCTTGCCGTCAGTTCATCCATCGACGCTGCAGCAAAGCCTTTCTCAGCAAACGCCTTTCGCGCCGCATGAATCAATTTTTCGCGATTTTCCTGAGCTGTTTCAGCACGACGTTTTGTAGCCATAGAACTTCCTATAAAAGCGATATTTTTAATTTGACATACGCGGCGTATGTGAATTACATTTTTTTCACATACATTGCGTATGTTACTTCTCTTAAGTAACCACAACAACGCCTCTGACAGAAAAGGAAATGCCATGCATCCACGTAATCCTGTCTTCCCTGCCAATCGACATGCCCTTTATGATGAGCATGGCTATTCGGCTGCCATTCGCTCTGGCGATCTGTTATTTGTTTCCGGTCAGGTCGGCAGCCGCAGCGATGGCACGCCTGAGCCTGATTTCGCCGCTCAGGTGCAGTTGGCATTCGATAATTTACACGCGACTTTGGCCGCCGCAGGATGCACTTTTGACGATCTGATTGATGTCACGACGTTTCATACCGATCCAGAAAACCAGTTCCCCGTCATCATGGAGGTGAAAAAACTGGCGTTTCCGCAGCCACCTTACCCAAACTGGACGGCTATCGGCGTTAACTGGCTGGCCGGATTTGATTTTGAAATTAAGGTTATTGCCCGAATCCCCTCGCCAGCGAATTAATATCCGGCCGTCTTAGCGTGAAGCTTCTGGCCAACCTCTGGTTGGATGAGGCGAACCCAGCCCCCGGTGATATACTGCTGGAATACACACGAAATAGCCTGATAAAGAGTCAGTTCAACGTCTTTCGTGCGCCCAGTCACGGCACGTGAGCGAGAAATATCGTGACACAAGGGGCTGTGAGTGGGCTATAATTTCGAGCTAATTTCGAATGATTTTGAAATACTGCCTGTAACGCTATGAATTACAAGGCAAAATAAGCAATGAATATAAGGATTAAAGCTATGGGTTTTCTTTCCGGTAAGCGCATTCTGGTAACTGGCGTTGCCAGCAAACTGTCCATCGCATACGGCATCGCACAGGCTATGCATCGCGAAGGCGCTGAGCTGGCGTTCACCTACCAGAACGACAAGCTGAAAGGCCGTGTTGAAGAATTTGCCGCGCAGCTGGGTTCCAGCATTGTTCTGGAATGTGACGTTGCACAAGACGAAAGCATTGATGGCATGTTTGCTGAACTGGCTAAAGCATGGCCGAAATTCGACGGTTTCGTTCACTCCATCGGCTTCGCTCCGGGCGATCAGCTGGACGGCGACTACGTGAACGCGGTTACCCGTGATGGCTTCAAAATCGCCCATGACATCAGCTCCTACAGCTTCGTTGCGATGGCAAAATCCTGCCGCGCGATGCTGAACCCGGGCGCAGCCCTGCTGACCCTGTCCTACCTGGGCGCAGAACGCGCTATCCCTAACTACAACGTTATGGGTCTGGCGAAAGCGTCTCTGGAAGCCAACGTGCGCTATATGGCGAACGCAATGGGTCCTGAAGGCGTGCGTGTTAACGCAATTTCTGCGGGTCCAATCCGTACTCTGGCCGCTTCCGGGATCAAAGATTTCCGTAAAATGCTGGCACATTGCGAAGCGGTTACCCCGATTCGTCGTACCGTTACCATCGAAGATGTGGGTAACTCTGCGGCATTCCTGTGCTCTGACCTTTCCTCAGGTATCTCCGGCGAAGTGGTTCACGTGGACGGCGGCTTCAACATCGCTGCCATGAACGAGCTGGAAATCAAATAAGTCTGTTACTCTCTTCCCGCCTGGGAAGAGAGTTTTCTCCCCTCCCCGCACTTCGTTATTCCGTTCTGCTATTTGTTATCACCTAACAATATTTTTCCCCTCATCCGCCTTACGCCAGGATATTGATCGCCATTTTGAGATCAAGGAACGCCCATGGAACAACGCCGTTTTTCCGGCAAAGGCCACTGGTATCACGAAACCCAGTCGAATCATTCGCAGACGGACGTTCTGCCGCTGGTGCCTGAAGCCGCTAACGTCGACGATCGTTTTTTGCTCGATTTAGCCCTACCTGACGACATTGCCGCAAGCTGTTGTGGGTGGCTTACGCCAGCCCGAACCTTGTGCCGCCTCTTATTCCCGCTCGATACTCCCGTAAACCGTCTGCACACGCTTAGCGCCTACGACAGACTGAGCACGGCGTTGACGGTTTCCCAGGCGTGTGGCGTCCAGCGGCTCTGTAACCACTACGCGGCGCTCCTCGCCCCCCTTCCGGGCCCCGACTCTTCCCGGGAAAGCAATCGACGCCTTGCAGAAATCACTCAGTATGCCCGCCAGCTGGCGAGCTCTCCGGACGTCATTGACGATAAAGCGCAAACTCAGCTTGATGAGGTGGGACTGACAACGTATGACATTGTGCTTATCAACCAGATCATCGGCTTTACTGGTTTTCAGGCGCGGGCGGTTGCAGTGTTTCAGGCGCTGCTTGGCCATCCGGTACGCTGGCTACCGGGACACCACATTCAGCCCCATACACTACCGCTGAGCTTTACCCGATGGACAGCCACCCAGCCCGTAGTCGAACTAAAATATGCCAGTGCGGTTCAACTTGAGGCGCTCTCACGCTGGCAGGCCGAACCTGCGCTTTCAGCGCTCACGCCGGTTCTCTGCCATGAGCCGATGCTGCTGAATCTGACGGGCGAGATACTGGTTAACCACCCACAAAGCGAAGCCCAGCCATCTGCATCGCTCTCAGCCGCCCATACGCTGCTGCTTACGTCTCCCGATCGTTTTAGCGCCGCCCAGTTAACGCCTCTCACGGAGGCCGGTATCCCACCGGGCAAGGCAATTAACCTGTTAACCCACGGCGCTTTTAATGGCTGGCTGGACCGTCTTCGCGTGGCGCTTGGCAAAGAGGAATAACCACACGCTTTACCTAAAGAGCGCTTGCTGTAGCAGTGAGAATCGCGTAAAACTGTCAGCCGCTCAATGGCTACGAAAATAGAACATTATGTTTCAGGACAACCCGCTGCTAGCGCAGCTTAAACAGCAACTACATTCCCAGACGCCCCGTGCAGAAGGGGTCGTAAAAGCCACGGAAAAGGGCTTTGGCTTTCTTGAAGTTGACGGACAGAAGAGCTACTTCATTCCGCCTCCTCAGATGAAGAAAGTGATGCATGGCGACCGCATTTCGGCCGTTATTCATACCGAAAAGGAACGAGAGTCTGCCGAGCCGGAAGCACTGATCGAACCTTTCCTGACCCGCTTTGTCGGGAAAGTGCATAAAAAAGACGATCGTCTTTCTATCGTACCGGATCATCCTCTCCTGAAAGATGCCATCCCTTGCCGCGCCGCGCGTGACGTTGAGCATGACTTTGTCGAGGGTGACTGGGCGGTTGCCGAAATGCGCCGTCATCCTTTAAAAGGCGATCGCGGTTTCTACGCCGAGCTGACCCAGTTCATCACCTTTGGCGACGACCATTTCGTCCCATGGTGGGTGACGCTGGCGCGCCACAACCTCGAAAAAGAAGCGCCGGATGGCGTCGCGACCAAAATGCAGGACGAAGGTCTTGAGCGTCGCGATCTGACAGCGCTGGACTTTGTCACCATCGACAGCGCCAGCACCGAGGATATGGACGATGCGCTGTATGCCGAAGAGGCAGCGGATGGCAAAATGCATCTGACCGTCGCCATCGCCGACCCTACCGCATGGATTGTCGAAGGCAGCAAGCTGGACGAAATGGCCAAAGTGCGTTCGTTCACCAACTACCTGCCGGGCTTCAACATCCCGATGCTGCCGCGCGAGCTTTCCGACGATCTCTGCTCCCTGCGTCCCCATGAAGTGCGTCCGGTACTGGCCTGCCGCATGACCATCGCGGCTGACGGTACCATTGAAGAAGATATCGAATTCTTCGCCGCCACCATCGAATCCAAAGCTAAACTGGCTTATGACAACGTGTCCGACTGGCTGGAAAATACCGGCAGCTGGAAGCCTGAATCCGATAATATCGCTGCGCAAATTCGTCTGCTGCATCGCGTCTGCCAGAGCCGCAGTGAGTGGCGCCAGACCCACGCCCTGGTATTTAAGGACCGCCCGGACTACCGCTTTGTGCTGGGGGAAAAAGGCGAAGTGCTCAACATCGTCGCCGAGCCACGCCGTATTGCCAACCGTATCGTTGAAGAAGCGATGATCTCCGCCAACATTTGCGCCGCACGCGTGCTGCGCGACAAGTTAGGCTTTGGCATTTACAACGTGCACACCGGCTTTGACCCGGCTAACACCGAAGCGCTGGCCGCCCTGCTCAAGACCCATGACGTCCACGTCGATCCGGAAGAGGTGCTGACCCTGCCAGGCTTCTGCAAGCTGCGCCGCGAGCTGGACGCACAGCCGTCAGGTTTCCTTGACAGCCGCATTCGCCGCTTCCAGTCCTTTGCGGAAATCAGCACCGAGCCAGGCCCGCACTTCGGTCTCGGTCTTGAGGCATATGCCACCTGGACCTCCCCGATCCGTAAGTACGGCGACATGGTTAACCATCGTCTGCTGAAAGCGATCATCAAAGGGGAATCTGTTGCCCGCCCACAGGATGAGACTACGTTGCAGATGGCAGAGCGTCGCCGTCTGAACCGTATGGCGGAGCGTGATGTCGGCGACTGGTTGTACGCGCGTTTCCTGAATGATAAGGCAGGGACTGACACCCGTTTCCCGGCTGAAATCATTGACATCAGCCGCGGCGGTATGCGCGTGCGTCTGGTGGATAATGGCGCCGTTGCCTTTATTCCTGCCCCGTTCCTGCATGCCGTTCGCGACGAACTGGTTTGTAGCCAGGAAAACGGGACCGTGCAAATTAAAGGCGAAACGGTTTACAAAGTCACTGACGTGATTGATGTAAACATCGCTGAAGTCCGCATGGAAACCCGCAGCATTATCGCGCGCCCTGTCGCCTGATAACCGCGTAGACTCCCGGCCGTTCCGTTCAGGGATGGCCGGGAGTTCTCCCCAGTATTATCTCTCGCAAAATCATCGTTTTTTCTCACACTTTTCTGTTTCCTACCGCCACATTTCGCCAGAATTATCTACAGTAAAAAGAGCCGTCATAGTCGACTGCAAATGAATAATTTGTGCGCTACTCAGCAGCCGCGGGAGAAAACGGGATGGACGATCTGGAGCAGAATTTGCTGTTTCGTTACATGGGTACGCATAGCCCCTGGTGGCGACTAACAGCAGACAGCAATGCTCTGCATCTTGCTGCCAGTGAAAGCGCTGAAATCGTTCAGGTGGTTGCGCTGGACGATGAGCAGGCCGCTCTGATTCGCCAGCTCACCGTTATCACGTCCAGCATTGCCATGACCCTTCCCTTGTATGGTGTGGACGTTCCCGTCCATCTTGTCGGTCGTAAAATTAACAAAAATGAGTGGGCGGGAACGGCATCAGCATGGAACGACACGCCTTCCGTGGCGCGCGATCTGGCGCAGGGACTCTCCTTCGCCGAACAGGTGGTGTCCGAAGCTAACTCCGTAATTGTCATCCTCGACCAGAACGGGAATATTCAGCGCTTCAACCGTCTAAGTGAAGAATATACGGGCCTGAAGGAACAGGAAGTCATCGGGCAAAACGTGTTTAAACTGTTCATGAGCCGCAGCGAAGCCGCGGCCTCAAAACGCAACATCACCGGTTTTTTTCGTAACGGCAGCTCCTACGAAGTCGAACGCTGGATCAAGACCCGCAAGGGGCAACGCCTGTTTCTCTTCAGAAATAAATTCGTTCACAGCGGCAGCGGGAAAAATGAAATTTTCCTCATCTGTTCAGGTACCGACATCACGGAAGAGCGCCGGGCCCAGGAGCGCCTGCGCGTTCTCGCCAATACGGATACGATTACCGGTTTGCCTAACCGAAATGCCATCCATGAGCTGATCTCCGACGCCATCACCTCCCGGGGTGAAACGCAGGTGGGCGTGGTTTATCTCGATCTGGATAACTTTAAAAAAGTGAACGATGCCTATGGGCATATGTTTGGCGACCAGCTGCTACAGGCCGTTGCGCTGGCGATCCTGAGTTGCCTGGACGACGGACAAACCCTGGCGCGCCTGGGTGGGGATGAGTTTATCGTGATGGCCACCGATACCTCGCAGGGCGCGCTGGAAGCTATGGCGTCGCGCATTCTGACCCGACTGCGGCAGCCTTTCCGCATCGGGCTGATTGAGGTTTACACCGGCTGCTCGCTTGGTATCGCGCTTGCGCCCCAGCACGGTAACGATCGGGAAAGCGTCATTCGCAATGCCGACACCGCCATGTACACCGCCAAGGAAAATGGCCGGGGTAAATTCTGCGTCTTCTCGCCAGAGATGAACCAGCGCGTATTTGAATATCTATGGCTGGATACCAACCTGCGTAAAGCGCTGGATAACGATCAGCTGTTAATTCACTACCAGCCAAAAATGACCTGGCGCGGCGAAGTCAGAAGTCTGGAGGCGCTGGTGCGCTGGCAGTCACCAGAGCGTGGCCTGATCCCGCCGATGGAATTTATCTCCTATGCGGAAGAGTCAGGGCTGATAGTGCCCCTTGGCCGCTGGGTTATGCTCGATGTGGTGCGCCAGGTGGCAAAATGGCGCGACAAAGGGATCAACCTGCGCGTCGCGGTCAACGTTTCCGCCCGTCAGCTGGCGGATCAGACCATCTTCAGTGACCTGAAGCAGGCGCTGAAAGACCTGAATTTTGAATACTGCCCGATTGACGTGGAATTGACCGAAAGCTGTCTCATCGAAAATGAAGAGCTGGCCCTGTCAGTGATCCAGCAATTTAGCCGCCTGGGGGCGCAAATTCACCTTGATGACTTTGGTACGGGGTACTCTTCCCTGTCGCAGCTGGCGCGCTTCCCTATCGACGCCATCAAGCTTGACCAGTCCTTCGTCCGGGATATCCATAAGCAGTCCATTTCACAGTCGCTGGTGCGCGCGATAGTCGCCGTGGCACAGGCGTTGAATCTGCAGGTCATTGCTGAAGGGGTGGAGAGTGCAAAAGAAGACGCCTTTCTGACGAAGAATGGCGTCAACGAACGGCAGGGTTTTCTTTTTGCTAAGCCCATGCCCGCAGCCGCATTCGAGCGATGGCTAAAGCGCTATCAGGCCAGGAATGTCCGTTAGCTGGCTTTGCGTAAGCCCGTCGCCTGATGGCGATTTTGCAGCATAACCAGCCGCTCCATGTAGGCGATATCCTTCGGTTCAAGACAGAAGGCGGCATCCACCCAATCCTCGGTAATGTCCATCAACTCGCTTCGCGGAAGTGGCAGAACACGCGTACGCGCGCGCAGCATGGCCCTTACGCCGTTCAGCTTCGGCTGTAGCGTGTCGATAAACGTCCGTACCGAAACATAGCTCTGTAACGGCTCGAATAAGAGATCCACAAGACCGTGCTGTTCATACCATTCCGCCGTATGCGACTCACCTTTATAGATCAGCGCCTCTGCCATTTTCATGCCGGCACGACGCGCCACCAGTGAATAACCGCCCATGCCCGGGAACAGATTGAACGCGATTTCCGGAAAGCCTAATCGGGCATCGCGCTGGGCCAGAATGAAATGATGCGCGAGCGCGGCTTCAAACCCGCCCCCTAACGCGCTTCCTTCCACCATCGCCAGCGTGACAGCACCGGTATCGAACCCTCGTGAGGCGGCATGAACGCAGTCCACACAGGCCCGGGCATAGGCGCGTAACGCTTCGCGTCGGTTGTTTTTGATGCACTCAACGAAGAATTGTAAATCACCGCCGGTATTGTAGATGTCAGGGACCAGCGATCCGGTGACCCAAAAATCAACGACATATCCGGACTGGCGAACCAGCCAGGAGAGATTCATGATCTCCTCGATCAGCGCATGATTGAAGCAAGGCCGTGGCGTGGCACGTAACATCATCCACACCGTGCGCCGTTCGGCCTCATAATAAGCCGCCAGTTGAGTGAATCGTTCGGCATCAGTAAACAATGTGCAGGTTGTCTGGTTGATAACTGTCATAGTCGAATTCCTCTTATAAAAAAGCGCGTTGCGCGCAGTTTTAGACTAATCCACCCCTACAACCCGCAGCACACGGGGGTTAAATTTGTCACTTTCATTTATGAACTTTGGTTATTGCATTTTTTACCTTCTCTTTTGAATCAATTTTCTGCATCATTGATAATATTAACTTTTCGCTTCAGGGTGAGCTTATGTCTAACATTGATGCAACAGCCGTGGCACAGCGTATTGATACTGTGCTGGATATTCTTGTCGCGGGCGATTATCACTCTGCTATCCGTAATCTTGAGATCCTCAAGTCTGAACTGCTGGCTGAGAACGGCACTGATAACGCATCAGAATCCACTCAACCAAAAGCCCCGTGGGAAGTGTAACCACGTCGTTTTCGCCCTTGCCTTTTAAATGGATGCTATGAATTCCCGACAACAAATCATTTTGCAGATGGTGATCGATCAGGGACGCGTAAGCGTAGTCGATCTCGCTAAAGCTACCGGCGTTTCTGAAGTCACCATTCGTCAGGATCTGAATCTTCTGGAAAAACAGAGCTACCTGCGGCGTGCGCACGGATATGCCGTTCCACTGGACAGCGACGACGTTGAAACCCGCATGATGAACAATTTTGCGCTCAAGCGGGAACTGGCGGAGTTTGCTGCATCCTTAGTGAATAACGGTGAGACCGTCTTTATTGAAAATGGCAGCAGTAACGCCCTTCTGGCGCGCACGCTTGCCGATCAAAAAGACGTTACCATCATTACCGTAAGCAGCTATATCGCCCATCTGTTGAAGGAAACTCGCTGCGAGGTCATTCTGCTGGGCGGCATTTACCAGAAGAAAAGCGAAAGCATGGTGGGGCCATTAACGCGTCAATATGTTCAGCAGGTTCACTTCAGTAAGGCATTCATTGGCATTGACGGCTGGCAGCCCGACACCGGCTTTACCGGTCGCGACATGATGCGTTCAGACGTGGTGAACGCCGTACTCGCCAAAGAGTGTGAAGCGATTGTGCTGACCGATAGCTCTAAGTTTGGCGCCGTACACCCTTATACGATGGGTCCGGCTTCGCGCTTCAGCCGTGTGATCACGGATGAGCGTTTACGCGATGAATATCGCCAGCAATTAGAACAAGACGGCCTGACTGTCGATATTGTGAAAAAAACGGCCTGATTATCCTGCTGCGCCCGAATAATGGGCGCACTTAAACCTTTCTCTGAGAGTATTCCGACCCTTCCTTTAAGAGTTTTTACCTGTTGAAACTGTTCTAAACACGTAAAATTAATATTAGCGATATAACAGGAAGTGACTATCACCTGCGTGATGATGTAACGCCTGCGCGACCAGCTTTCACGGGAACAGAATTTAAGTATGGATATTGTCTATACTTAAAGTGCATTCCTTTCCGTGAATCGATAATTCAGGAGAAAGTATTATGACCTTTACCAGCAAAAAATTAGCCGCCGCTGTTCTGGCAATCACTGTAGCAATGTCTCTGAGCGCTTGCTCTAACTGGTCTAAACGTGACCGTAACACCGCGATTGGTGCCGGTGCTGGTGCGCTTGGTGGTGCAGTATTAACGGATGGTAGAGTACGCTGGGTACATTAGGTGGTGCTGCCGTAGGTGGTATTATCGGTCACCAGGTGGGCAAATAATCACCATAACGGCTCTCACCGGTATAATAATATATTTTGTATTTTCAGGTCTGACTTACGCACGTAAAAAAAAGAGCCACGGCAATGTCCGTGGCTCATTTATTTTAACCGCCCGCCAGTTTGACTTTCATACCTTTGGCTTCCAGGAGCGTTTTAATTAAATCCCGCTTATCGCCCTGAATCTCAATTATGCCGTCTTTTACTGCCCCACCGCATCCGCACTTCTTTTTAAGCTCAGCGGCGAGCTTTACCAGCTCTGCATCATCCAGATCAATGCCGGTGATAACGCAAACGCCTTTCCCTTTTCTGCCACTGGTCTGGCGCTGAATACGCACGATTCCATCGCCTTTCGGACGTTCAGCTTTCTCTTTTGGCTCTTCAATGCGCCCGGTATCTGTTGAATAGACCAGACGAGTGTTGGCATCACGCATTATGCCCCCTTTTTCAGTGATGCATTAATCGCTTTCAGAGTCTCTGCCGGATAAGCGGATTGCGTCACCGGGCGACCAATTACCATATAGTCTACCCCCGCGCTCAGCGCCTGCTCTGGCGTCATGATGCGTCGCTGATCCCCTGACTCGCTGCCTGCCGGACGGATACCTGGCGTCACCAGTTTAAATTCGCGGCCTAACTCAGATTTGAAGCGAACCGCCTCCTGAGCTGAACAGACCACGCCATCAAGCCCACACTGTTGCGTGAGGCGCGCCAGACGCTCCGCATGTTCGGCAGGTGACAACGTCACACCCAGGTCACGAAGGTCAGATTCATCCATACTGGTCAGCACGGTGACGGCGATAAGAAGCGGAGCGTCATTGCCAAACGGCACCAGCGCTTCGCGCGCAGCCGTCATCATACGTGCCCCACCGGAGGCATGAACGTTAACCATCCACACACCCAGTTCAGCCGCCGCAGCAACGGCGTGGGCAGTGGTATTCGGAATATCGTGGAATTTCAGGTCGAGGAAAACGTCGAAACCACGCTGGTGCAGATCGCGGACGATTTGCGGACCGAACAGCGTAAACATCTCTTTGCCTACTTTAAGACGGCAATCCCGGGGATCAATACCATCAACAAAGGCCAGTGCGGCGTCACGGTTATTGTAATCCAGAGCAACAACTACAGGAGAATCGGTAACTACGCGGGAAGTGGAGGAAGTAACAGACGTCATGACCAGCCCTTTTCGTCTATGGGCGCGCAGCGGCGCGGAACAGATAAACGGCGTGCATTCTACCTGCCCTCGGGGTAAATGAACAGAATCGAATGCTTTTCCTGCCGAACCACAGACCGCACGGTGCTGAAAGCAATAATGCACTCTTTAGTATGTTGTAACTAAAATGGAGTGTTTTAAAAAATCACTGCCCGTCCAGACCACGAATTGGCTTGATGGTGGACCAGGCCCGGCAGGAAGGGCAATGCCAGTAGAGCGAATAGGCGGTGAAGCCGCATTTCTGGCAGCGATAGCGCGGCTTGCTCCGCACCTGTTCACCGACCATGTCTCGCAGCACCATCAGGCTCTCTTTAGCGCGCCCTTCTTCTGCATCGTTAAGATGATAATCCATCAGCTTGTGGAAGACGCGCATCGTCGGATGGCGCTGCAACTGACGGGTAATGTATACCTGGGCGGTATCACTCCCTTCGTGCTCTTCGACGACATCCGACAGCATCAGCTCGGCTGTGGCACCGGTGTTTTCTTCAACACAGCGGCGCAGGAATGCAACCCACTCGTCCTGCTTACCTAACTGCTGATAGCAGGTTTGCAGCATTTCCAGTGTTTCGCTGACCAGCTCTTTGTCCTGATCGATAACGCGAAGCAGGCTTTCCACGGCTTTGGCGTAATCACCATTAGCCATAAAGACCCGCCCCATCATTATCGAGATGCGGGCGCTGTTGCGATCGGCCGCGGCGCCTTTTTTTAGCAATGCCATGGCCTTATCCATGTCATCGCTACCCATTTGCTGAAGGGCCAGCTCGCAGTAAAAATGGGCAATTTCGACGCGCTGTTTGTCTTTGCCGAGTTTGACCAGCCGTTCGGCGGTATCAATCGCTTTTTGCCAGTCGCTGGTTGCCTGGTAGATTTGCAGAAGTTGCTGAAGCGCACCGATACGGAAATCGGTCTCATCCACCAGCTGAGAGAACATATCTTCTGCGCGATCGTACAGGCCCGCCGCCATGTAATCTCTGCCCAACTGCTGCACGGCCAGCAACCGTTGCTCATAGGTCAACGATGCGCTTTCCATCAGGGTCTGGTGGATACGGATGGCACGGTCAACCTCTCCGCGCGAGCGGAACAGGTTTCCCAGGGTGAGATGCGCCTCTACGGTGCCGGTATCCTCTTTGAGCATGTCGAGGAACAGATCGACCGCTTTATCCTGCTGATTGCTCAGCAGGAAGTTCACCCCCGCAACGTAGTCACGGGAGAGTCGGTTTGCTTCATCCTGTTTTGTTTGTTGCGCGCTTCTGCGGCCCATATACCAGCCATAGGCTGCGGCGACAGGCAAAAGCAGAAACAACAACTCCAGCATATTCGATTATTCCTTGACTACCGGCACACCAGAGCTCGCCGGAATGTCAGTCGCAGGCGTAAGTTGATGTTCAAGTCGTTTAATTTTACGTTCAGCGCGAACAAGGGAAACACGAACCTTAAGCCAGAACAGGCCACATACAAGCCAGCCGATGACAAAACCCGCTGCGAATAACACAGCCAGCAGGCTCGACACCCGGTACTCGCCCTGCGCCAGCAGATAGTTGAAACTTACCTGTTGATCGTTTTGCGCGCCCAATGTGACTGAAATGACAAAAATCGCCAACACCAGTAAGAAAATGAGTAAATATTTCACATGACTTCCCGTTATGTGGTTCGAGCGTATAAAGCGTGTTCAACTCACTGCAATCAGCCTTATAAGCTACCATTTTAGTGGCGGGCGCGAAACGGAAAAAGTAATGCGCCCTTCATGGATTTATGGTCAAAATGCGGAATATCAAGCTTCAGGTTCCACCTGACTCCCTTTCGGCTATTTCTTCCTTCTCTTCCTGCGGTGGCGTCAGAGGCCCACAGAAACGTTGTGCAAGCCAGGTCGCCAGCGTCACCAGTACCCACGAAATCAGCGTAGCCACCACCAAATCACGCGGCCAGTGCATCCCCAGCAGCATCCGGCTGCCCATTACGCCTGTCGCCCAGACCAGCAAAATCGCAATCGTGAGGGTACGTCGACGTGGCCAAAGCAGCCCCACGCCGAGTAGCGCCCAGCTGGCAGCAAACATCGTATGTCCGGAAGGAAACGCAAAGCCGGTCTCTTTTTGCCAGTGTTTGCGTAAAAATGTCGGGATATCCTGCTGTTCCGCAAGCTGTTCTTTCACCAACGCCCCGCGATCCTTACGCTTTAAAGTGTAGAACTCATCTACCGGAATATGGTGCGTTTTTTCCAGCCAGATAACAAAGGGACGGGGTTCCTGCACGCGATCTTTCACCCACGACTTCACCCCCTGCCCGACAAGAATGGCGCCTCCGAGAATGGCAAATAATACCAGCGCCGCGCGAAGACGAAAGCGCAGGCACCACAGGAACCAGGCACAGAGCAGCACGTGCGTAATAATCCCCCAGGGCTGGGTGACCGTCTCAGTTATCCAGTATAAGGTTTTCAGCCACGTCTCGTTTTGTCCGGGCTTCCACATCCAGCCGGAGAACCAAACGATCAGGGGTATAACAAGCAATACGGCGGCGCCTGCGGCCGTGCGTCTGGCAATTGAAAGCATGTCCTCTCCTTTTTCACTAAGCACCACAATCATAACTGAATTTCCACCTTCTGGTGGATATGTCGGATCGTGCGTTTAACGTCCGTATAGCGTGGTGGTGATTAGGTGAAGTAGCCGGGCTTGTGGCAAAATAGTCCAATACAGAAAGCAAAATGGGGCAAAGGCACGAAACGTGTCAGCCTGGTATGGAGAATCACATGCAGCTTAAACGTGTGGCAGAAGCCAAACTGCCAACCCCATGGGGCGATTTCCTGATGGTGGGTTTTGAAGAACTGGCAACCGGACAAGATCACGTCGCCCTGGTATACGGTGACATTTCGGGGCAGACGCCGGTACTGTCCCGCGTTCATTCTGAGTGTCTGACCGGTGACGCGCTCTTCAGCCTGCGCTGTGACTGCGGTTTCCAGCTCGAAGCCGCTCTTTCTCATATTGCAGAGGAAGGACGTGGCGTGCTGCTGTATCACCGCCAGGAAGGACGCAATATCGGTCTGCTGAATAAAATCCGCGCCTACGCGTTGCAGGATCAGGGCTATGATACCGTCGAAGCCAACCATCAGCTCGGCTTTGCTGCTGACGAGCGCGATTTCACCCTCTGCGCAGATATGTTCAAGCTGCTGGGCGTGGACGAAGTGCGTCTGTTGACCAATAACCCGAAAAAAGTGGAGATCCTCACTGAAGCGGGCATCAATATCGTTGAACGCGTGCCGCTGATTGTTGGCCGCAATCCGAAAAACGCGCACTACCTCGATACCAAAGCTGCAAAGATGGGGCACCTGCTGAGCGAGTAAACGCAAAACGCCCGGCACTTCTGCCGGGCGAGTTTTATTAGTCCAGCATCTTTCGAATCACATAATGTAAAATGCCGTCGTTCTGGTAATAGGTTAGCTCTGTTGCCGTATCAATACGACACCGACAATCCAGCACTTCTGTTGTACCATCTGCCCGCGTTAACTTCACCGGAACGGTTTTACCCGGTTGCAGATTTTGCAGACCGCTGATATCAATCTGCTCTTCCCCGGTCAAACCCAGCGTTTTACGCGTTACGCCCTGCGGAAACTCCAGCGGCAGGATCCCCATCCCGATCAGGTTTGAGCGGTGGATACGTTCAAAGGATTCGGCAATCACCACGCGAACCCCGAGCAGACGTGGACCTTTAGCCGCCCAGTCGCGACTGGAACCAGAGCCGTACTCTTTACCGGCAATAACGGCCAGTGGCGTACCCTCCTGCTGATACTTCATGGCTGCGTCATAAATTGAAATGACCTCTGTATCTGGCAGGTGGCGCGTCATGCCCCCTTCCACGCCCGGGACCATTTCATTACGAATGCGGATGTTGGCAAATGTCCCGCGCATCATCACTTCGTGGTTACCGCGGCGCGAACCGTAGGAGTTAAAATCGCGACGTTCCACGCCACGGCTTTGCAGATACCGACCTGCCGGACTGTCCGCTTTGATGCTCCCCGCTGGTGAGATATGGTCAGTGGTGACGGAATCGCCCAGCATCGCCAGAATGCGCGCGCCGTGTATATCTTTCAGCGGTGCAGGCTCCGCCAGCATTTCATCGAAGAAGGGCGACAGGCGAATATAGGTGGAATCATCCTGCCAGTCATAGGTATCGGAACCCACCACGTCGATCGCTTTCCATTCCGCTGTACCTTCGAACACTTCCGCATACTCTTTGCGGAACATCTCGGTGGAAACTTTCTCTACCGCGCGCGCAATTTCACGCGATGATGGCCAGATGTCTTTCAGATAGACAGGTTCATTTTTGCGATCGTGACCAATCGGATCGGTCGCCAGGTTAATGTTCATGTTTCCGGCCAGAGCATAGGCTACAACCAGCGGCGGCGAGGCCAGCCAGTTGGTTTTCACCAGCGGATGAATACGCCCCTCAAAGTTTCGGTTACCGGAAAGTACCGCGCCAACGGTCAAATCACCCTGCTTGATCGCCACTTCAATAGGCTCAGGCAGTGGACCAGAGTTACCGATGCAGGTCGTACAGCCGTAGCCCACAAGGTTAAAGCCCAACTCGTCGAGGTACGGCGTGAGTCTGGCCTGCGCCAGGTAATCGGAAACCACTTTCGAACCAGGCGCCAGGGACGCCTTAACCCACGGCTGTGGCTTGAGTCCCAGTTCTACCGCTTTTTTTGCCAGCAGCCCGGCAGCCATTAACACACTCGGGTTGGACGTGTTGGTACAGGAAGTGATAGCGGCGATCACCACGGCGCCGTCAGGGAGCTGATACTGATGCCCGTTCAGAACATAGTCCACCGGACGGTGATCTTTTTGCGCGGCGTTAACCTCCAGCTCATTGCTGGCGGCAAAGGCTTTCGGAACGTTGCTCAGGGCGACGCGGTCCTGCGGTCGTTTCGGCCCTGCCAGACTTGCTTCAACGGTGCCCATATCCAGCTCCAGCGTGCTGGTAAATACCGGCTCGTCACCCGGGTTACGCCACATGCCCTGCGCTTTGGTGTAGGCCTCTACGAGCGCCACCTGCTCCTCGCTGCGACCACTGAGGCGCATATACTCAAGCGTAACGCTATCAATCGGGAAAAAGCCGCAGGTCGCACCATATTCCGGCGCCATGTTGGCGATGGTGGCCCGGTCCGCCAGCGGCAGTGAATCCAGACCATCACCATAAAATTCAACGAATTTACCCACCACGCCATGCTTACGCAGCATCTGGGTGACCGTCAGAACCAGATCCGTGGCGGTAATGCCTTCGGACAATTTACCGGTCAGCTTAAAGCCCACCACATCGGGAATGAGCATCGATACCGGCTGGCCGAGCATGGCCGCTTCCGCTTCAATACCACCGACGCCCCAGCCCAGAACGCCAAGGCCGTTAATCATGGTCGTGTGTGAATCGGTGCCCACCAGCGTATCCGGGTAAGCCACCCACTCTTTATCCTGCAATTCTCTCCAGACGGCTTTGCCGAGATATTCCAGGTTGACCTGGTGACAAATGCCGGTGCCTGGTGGAACAACGCTGAAGCGGCTGAACGCCTGCTGACCCCATTTGAGGAAGACATAGCGTTCATGGTTACGTTCCATCTCCAGACGGACGTTTTCACCGAAAGCATCGTCGTCACCAAAGTGATCGACGGTGACGGAGTGGTCGATGACGAGGTCTACCGGTGAGAGCGGGTTCACCTTAGCCGTATCGCCCCCGAGACGCTTAACAGCTTCACGCATGGCGGCCAAGTCCACAACCGCCGGCACGCCGGTGAAATCCTGCATCAATACCCTGGCCGGGCGGTAGGCAATTTCTTTGTCTGCATGAGCATTTTTCAGCCACCCTGCCAGAGCCTGGATATCCTCCTCGGTAACCGAGTCGCCATCTTGCCAGCGCAAGAGGTTTTCCAGTAGTACTTTCAACGACTTGGGTAACCGCGAAATGTCCCCAAGCGTCCTGGCAGCCAGCGGTAAGCTGTAGTAGCGCCAGGTTTTATTTTCCGCCTGTAATGTGTCCTTACTGGCTTCGCGTAGGGTTAACGACATAAGCTCCTCCTTAAAAACAGGGATGTCCTGACAATCATCAGGGCTGTAATTAAAGATAACACAAAGATGTCGTAACGTTTTGATAACAACCCAAATTGATAAATTTAGGAATGGTCCAACGCGAGGGATTAAACAAAAAACCCCGCCGTGGCGAGGTTTTACGATTTAGTGCAGGGCCAGCCAGAGGAGCTGACACCAGAAGAGGATCGACGCTGAGAATACGCCGAGCCATGACCAGTATTTTACGGTTGTCATGTTATTCATCATAGGGACACCAGACTTTAATTATTTAAGGATGCGAGGTCTGCCCTCGTTCTATATTGCTGATGTGTATTTATTAAGGAGTACAAAAGTGCACAGTCTTTATTCAGACTATTTGCATCATTACGCAAAAATCAAAATTATTGTTTTTTGGGTTCGTCTTCTGCGAACACATCAATAAAGGCCTGCTGCTGTGGCGTCAGTTGCCAGGAGGCTGGCACGCTGGTTCCTGGCGCCTTACGCGCTTTGTGAGCATTGTCACGAAGCTGACACATCTCTTTTCTCGCGTCAGTACGCACCGTCATGACCATATTCAACCCCAATATTTCCAGACGAGAAGAGCAACAACCACCCAGAACAGGGCAGAGCCGAGAAAGACCGCCAGCCAGGCTTTACGCTTAAGCGCGGGATCCCTTTGCGGTTCTTCACTTCCTGACGGCATTGCTAACCTCATACAATCGATATCGCTTATCATTTAGAGACCAAACAATTGGCACAAGTAATCATCTGATGAGATAAATCCTAAAGAAACTTTAGCCGAAAAGCCAGTGAATTTACGAATCTGAGCCTGGGAAAATTCAATCTTTTGACCAGAAATAAATAATTGAAAAGAATAATTTGCACACCTGTAAATTAGTTTCTACTTTTGTCGCAAATTTGCGACAGTAAAACCCTATTCATCAAATGGGTTATGACGATATATGACAGTAGGCGCAGATGAGGTTAATTCTAATTTAGATTTAAAGGGGGAAACCGGTATCTTTCCAGAAGAGAAAGATACCGGGTGTAATTATTTGGCAGGAAGTTTGATGTCTTTAAACATCTCTTCGATGTCTTCATTGGAGCGTAACGCCACGGCCGTGTCGACCACGTCACGCGTTAAATGCGGTGCGAAGCGCTGAATAAAATCATACATATAGCTGCGAAGGAACGTGCTGCGACGAAAACCTATCTTGGTGGTGCTGTGGCTGAAGATATCATGCGCGTCCAGACGCACCAGATCCGGGTCTGATACAGGATCCACCGCCATGCTGGCAATAACGCCTACGCCCAGACCCAGACGCACGTACGTTTTAATGACGTCCGCATCCGTTGCAGTGAAGACGATCCGTGGCGTTAAGCCGGCGCGGTTAAAGGCGGTGTCTAGCTCAGAACGGCCCGTAAATCCGAACGTATAGGTAACCAGCGGGTATTGCGCCAGCTCTTCGATTGTCACTTCGCCCTTCCCCGCCAGCGGATGATCGGGGGTCACGACAATAGAGCGGTTCCAGTGGTAGCACGGGAGCATGACCAGATCATCGTACAGATGAAGAGCTTCCGTCGCGATGGCAAAATCGGCATTGCCTTTAGACACGGCCTCTGCGATTTGCGTCGGTGAGCCCTGATGCATATGCAGGGAAACGCGGGGATAGCGTTCGATGAAACCTTTGATCACCCCGGGAAGCGCATAACGCGCCTGTGTGTGCGTGGTGGCAATATAAAGGGAGCCTTTATCCGGCCAGGTATGTTCCCCGGCGACGGATTTAATGGCGTCGACTTTGGAAAGCACTTCTCGTGCGATGCGAATGATTTCCTGCCCTGCCGGCGTGACCTGAGTCAGGTGCTTACCGCTGCGGGCAAATATCTGAATACCTAATTCATCCTCCAGCATACGCACCTGCTTACTGATGCCAGGCTGCGAGGTATAAAGACCTTCTGCGGTGGAAGAGACATTGAGGTTATGATTGACGACCTCAACGATATAGCGAAGCTGCTGTAATTTCATGCCAGACCATCCGATTTAGCGCATGCGTCAATCGCTTAATACGATTTGATAATAAGAAACGGGTTAACTATAACCACTATATCATTTATAGCCAGGCTGTATAGTACGGAACAAAAAATAATAACAACGTAATAAAAAAGGGCCGGAAGTCCGGCCCTTTCAAAGGTAAGTTACGGTAAGTGAAGATTATTTTTTACCTTCAACCCATTTCCCGTCGACAAAGAAGGCTGACCAACCGGTCGCTTTACCCTCTTTCTCTGCCGCCACGTACTGCTGCTTCGTTTTACGGCTAAAGCGCACCACGGTTTTGTTGCCTTCCGGATCCTGCTGTGGCGCATCGGCCAGGTAACGCAGTTTCTCCGGCAGACGGTCGCGGAAGCGGTACAGCTCTTCTACCAGCGGCGCACGGGTTTCGCGCGATTTCGGGAAGGTGTTGGCCGCCAGGAATACCCCGGCAGCGCCGTCACGCAGCACGAAATACGCATCTGACTTCTCGCACGGCAGCTCAGGAAGCGGAACCGGATCTTCCTTCGGCGGCGCAACTTCACCGTTACGCAGGATCTTACGCGTGTTTTTACAGTCGTCGTTGGTACATGCCATGTACTTACCGAAGCGTCCCATTTTCAGGTGCATTTCGGAACCACATTTCTCACACTCAACGATCGGACCGTCATAGCCCTTAATGCGGAACTCACCTTCTTCGATCTCATAACCGTCGCAGGTTGGGTTATTACCGCAAACGTGCAGTTTACGTTTTGGATCGATCAGGTAGCTGTCCATCGCCGTGCCGCATTTCTTACAGCGGCGCTTGGCGCGCAGTGCGTTGGTCTCCGCATCGTCACCTTCCAGCACGTTGAGAACTTCGTTCTCCGGCACGAGGTTGATAGTGGTTTTGCAACGCTCTTTCGGCGAAAGCGCATAACCAGAACAGCCGAGGAACACGCCCGTGGTTGCGGTACGGATCCCCATTTTACGGCCACAGGTTGGGCAGTCGATGCTGGTCAGTACCATCTGGTTAGGCAGCATGCCGCCTTCTTCAGGATCTTTCTCAGCTTTCTCAAGCTGGTTGGTAAAATCGCTGAAGAAGCTGTCGAGAACTTTCTTCCACTCGGCCTTATGGCTGGCAACCTCATCGAGACTGTCCTCCATCTGCGCGGTGAAGTCATAGTTCATCAACTCACGGAAGTTAGCTTCCAGACGGTCGGTAACAATCTCACCCATTTTTTCAGCATAGAAACGACGGTTCTCAACGCGAACGTATCCACGATCCTGAATGGTCGAAATGATCGACGCATAGGTAGACGGGCGACCGATGCCGCGTTTTTCCAGCTCTTTTACCAGCGACGCTTCGCTGAAACGCGCAGGCGGCTTGGTGAAGTGCTGGGCCGGTACCAGATCAACCAGCGACAGCTCGTCGCCTTTGTTGACGGAAGGCAGCGTTCTGTCTTCATCACCTTTACGCAGCGCAGGCATCACTTTTGTCCAGCCGTCGAAACGCAGAATGCGGCCGCGCGCTTTCAGGCGGAAATCACCCGCACCAACGGTCAGCGTAGTGGAGTCGTATTTCGCTGGCGTCATCTGGCAGGCCACGAACTGGCGCCAGATCAGCTGATACAGCTTCTGGGCGTCCGCTTCCATATCTTTAAGAGATTCCGCCAGAACGGAAACGTCAGAAGGACGGATCGCTTCGTGCGCTTCCTGAGAATTCTCTTTGCTGGCGTACTGATTAGGACTGTCCGGCAGGTATTTCTTACCGAAGTTGTCCTCGATATAGCCACGCACCATGCTGACAGCGTCCTGGCTCAGGTTGGTGGAGTCAGTACGCATGTAGGTGATGTAACCCGCTTCATACAAACGCTGGGCCATCATCATGGTTTTCTTCACGCCGTAACCCAGACGCGTACTTGCCGCCTGCTGAAGCGTTGACGTGATAAACGGTGCGCCAGGCTTGCTGCTGGTCGGTTTGTCTTCACGATCCAGCACCTGATAACGCGCTTTTTCCAGCAGCGCTACGGCGGCCATGGTCTGATCGCGATTTTCAGGACGGAACGGTTTGTCGTTGTGGTGGCTCACCTGCAACGGCAGCGCATCGCCGCCCGGCGTGGTGACATTCGCATCCACTTCCCAGAACTCTTCCGGGACAAACGCTTTGATCTCGCGTTCACGTTCGACAACAAGACGAACAGCCACAGACTGCACACGTCCCGCAGACAGGCCGCGAGCGACCTTTTTCCACAGCAACGGCGAAACCATGTAGCCTACAACGCGGTCCATAAAGCGACGCGCCTGCTGAGCGTTAACACGGTCGATATTCAGTTCACCCGGCTTTTCAAACGCCTGACGAATCGCATTCTTTGTAATTTCGTTAAACACTACACGGCTGTAGCGTTTGTCATCACCCCCAATCACTTCCCGCAGGTGCCATGCGATGGCCTCCCCTTCGCGGTCAAGGTCGGTTGCGAGATAAATGTGGTCTGCTTTTTCAGCAAGCTGTTTCAGCTCGTTAACGACTTTTTCTTTGCCTGGCAGCACTTCGTATTGTGCATCCCAGTTGTGCCATGGGTTAACACCCATGCGGTTGACAAGCGCGCTACGTTCATCCTTTTTAGGCTTTTTAGCCCCTTTGGTGGAGGTAGAGTCTGCGCTCTTTTTGCTGGCTGAGCCACTTGTCGGCAAATCGCGAATGTGACCAACGCTGGACTTAACCACGTAGTCATTGCCCAGATATTTATTGATCGTTTTGGCTTTTGCCGGGGACTCAACGATGACGAGAGCTTTACCCATATTCACCTTTACCTAATTTAATTCTTCCAGGAATACGCCGCACGTTGATTTCCCTTCCGCTGACGACGAGCCATTGATATTGCGACGTCGTCAGGGGATATCAACCCCTTTGTCTTACCGAACGTCAGTATGGCGACATCCAGGTCATTGAGTTTTCGGGTATTTTTCTCACATCAAAGTTCATTCGTGACGAATTCCCGGTCGAATGTCAAGCAATTCTGTTGCCAGAATGACGAAAGCGCACACTGTACCTGATAAAATTCGTTACGCAACTTTATTAGCATGCAAAAGCAAATCCCGCCAGCCAGCCCCTGTTCCTTATACCCGCGAATAGCAGGGAAAATTTGCCCCCGAAGCGACCCAGGCGTAGACTATTGTCACTGTTTAAGGAGTGGAATATGCAGAATACGACCCAACCCATTGACCGAGCTTCACTGCTTATCGAAGCAAACAAACTCATTCGCGACCATGAAGACACCCTGGCGGGGATTGAAGCGACTGGCGTGGAACAACGTAATGGCGTGCTGGTGTTCAGCGGTGAATACTTCCTTGATGAACAAGGGTTACCAACCCCGAAAAGCACCGCCGTGTTTAACATGTTTAAATACCTGGCGCATACCCTCTCAGAGAAGTACCACCTGGTCGATTAAAACGAAAACGCGAGGCATCTGCCTCGCGTTTTTCTTTACAGCAGCGGCTTTTGTCCGCGCTGCAACCAGCGTATCAGCAGGCGATCCGCGCTTTCTGCCGCACTATTGGTTAAACGGTCGAGCAGGCGCTTACGTCGGGTGAAGCGCACCCCCACCAGCTCACGACCTTCCATCAGGTTGAGCAGGAGGTCGTCGCTGGTACCCACTTCATCCACCAGCCCTTTCTCCTGCGCCTGCGTGCCGTACCAGTGTTCGCCCGTAGCCACCTGCTCAATGTCCAGCGTTGGGCGCATGCGGTGCACGAAATCCTTGAACAGATGGTGGGTTTCGTTCAGATCTTCCCGGAACTTCTGCCGTCCCTCTTCGGTATTTTCGCCGAGCAGCGTCAGCGTACGTTTGTACTGACCCGCCGTATGCAATTCGATGTCGATCTCTTTATTTTTCAGGAAACGATTGAAGTTAGGGATCTGCGCAACCACCCCAATCGAGCCGATAATGGAGAACGGTGCTGCGACGATTTTATCCGCCACGCACGCCATCATATAGCCGCCACTCGCCGCGACCTTATCTACCGCCACGGTGAGCGGGATCTGTTTATCCCGCAGACGTTGTAACTGCGAAGCCGCCAGTCCATACCCATGCACTACGCCGCCCGGGCTTTCAAGGCGTACCACCACCTGATCCTGGGCTGTCGCCACGGCCAGCACCGCGGTCACTTCCTCACGCAGAGAGGAGACTTCATGCGCATCCATGCTACCTTTAAAATCGAGCACATAGACGCGCGGTTTTGCGTCAGCCTGTGGCGTGGCGAGCTTAGCTTTCGCCTTCGCGGCTTTGGCGTCCTGCTTATGTTTTTTCTTCTGGGCTTTTAGCCACAGCTTCTGTTGATGATCGTCAAGCAGCGCCAGAGACATCTCTTCCCGCATCTCTTTATACTGCTCGCTCAGGCGGGTAATGCGTAACTCACCACGCTGACGCTTACGCTGCGTCAGGTTGACAATCAGGACGGCAATCACCGCGACAGCAATAACCACCGTAGCGATTTTGGCCAAAAACAACCCATACTGAGAAAGTAATTCCACGCGTTCCACCTTGATTTAACCACGAATCTTTCACGCCAGTGTACAACAGCCCTGCGCAGGCGTCTCGCTCTGGACATTAGCTCTGCGAGGCGGCTTCAGGAATCCCCCGTTTCTGGTTTAAATCTTTGCAAATTGTTAATTTCCCAGCGTTCTGTCCTGTAGACTGATTGAATTCTGACGCGGTTTCGGGCATAAAGCCGAAAAGTCATAAATAAAGGTGCAAGTCACGCCCAATGCGCCTGAGGAGCCACCGTGCATTATCAGCCACAAAAAAACCTTCTACAGAACCGCATCATTCTGGTTACCGGTGCCAGCGACGGGATTGGTCGCGAAGCGGCGCTGACTTATTCTGAATACGGTGCGAGCCTTATTCTGCTGGGACGTAATGAAGAAAAGCTCAAAGCCGTTGCCCGTGAAATCGAAAACGCCGGCGGTACCCCCACGCCCTGGTATACGCTCGATCTGCTGACCTGTACGTCAGCGTCATGTCAGGCCCTTGCCCAGCGCATTAGTACGCATTATTCGCGTCTGGACGGCGTACTGCACAACGCGGGGTTACTGGGCGAAGTGCGCCCGATGGATGAACAGGATCCGGAGATTTGGCAGCAAGTGATGCAGGTTAACGTCAATGGGACGTTTTTCCTGACCCAGGCCTTGCTTCCTTTATTACTTAACTCAGATTCCGGTTCGCTGGTGTTTACCTCCTCCAGCGTGGGGCGTCAGGGTCGTGCGAACTGGGGGGCTTACGCCGCCTCAAAATTTGCCACGGAAGGAATGATGCAGGTGCTGGCCGAAGAGTATCAAAACCGCCATCTGCGGGTTAACTGTATTAACCCTGGCGGTACGCGCACTAAAATGCGTGCCAGCGCGTTCCCGACAGAAGATCCGCAAAAGCTAAAAACCCCGGCCGATATTATGCCTCTTTACCTGTGGCTAATGGGTGACGACAGCCGTCGTAAAACCGGAATGACATTCGATGCTCAGCCAGGCCGCAAACCGGGGATATCGCAATGAGTGAAGACCGTCATCAGCAGCGCCAGCAGCGTCTGAAAGAACAGGTTGATGCACGCGTGGCGGCCGCTCAGGACGAGCGCGGGATCCTCATCGTGTTCACCGGCAACGGCAAAGGCAAAACCACCGCCGCATTCGGTACCGCCACCCGCGCAGTCGGGCACGGTCAGAAAGTGGGCGTGATCCAGTTTATCAAGGGTGAATGGCCCAACGGCGAGCGTAATCTGCTCGAACCGCAAGGTGTTGAGTTTCAGGTGATGGCGACCGGTTTTACCTGGGATACCCAGAACCGGGAAACAGATACCGCAGCCTGCCTCGCCGTCTGGGAGCATGCCAAAAGAATGCTCTCTGACCCGTCGCTGAACATGGTGTTGCTGGATGAGATCACCTATATGGTGGCCTATGACTACCTGCCGCTGGAAGCCGTGCTGGAGGCCCTCAGGAACCGCCCTGCACACCAGACGGCGATCGTCACGGGGCGCGGGTGTCATCGGGACATTCTGGAGCTGGCCGATACCGTCAGCGAACTGCGTCCGGTTAAGCATGCGTTCGATGCGGGTATCAAAGCGCAAATAGGGATTGATTACTGAAGAAAAAAGCCCGGTATATTCACCGGGCTTTTAGATTAACCGTTGTTATTACGGCTGCCAGAGCGGCGATTGCTGCTAACCTGGCTGTGACGTTTAACCGCACGGCGGATCTGATTCGCCTTCATACGACGACGATCTTTCTCTACCGCCACTTTCGACGTGGTTTCTGGCGTCAGGCCAACCAGATCGCGCAGGTAGTTGGTTTGCGTCAGATCCAGCTCGGTATAGCCGCCACGTGGCAGGCCTTTCGGCAGCAGGATGTCGCCATAGCGGACACGAATCAAACGGCTTACCTGGACACCGACCGCTTCCCACAGACGACGCACCTCGCGGTTACGTCCCTCTGTCAGGGTAACGTTGTACCACTGGTTAATGCCTTCACCACCGGTAAACTTGATGGTTTTGAACGCCGCTGGGCCGTCTTCCAGCTGAACGCCACGCGACAGATCGCGCAGTTTGTTCTCATCAACCTGGCCGAAAACACGAACGGCGTATTCACGCTCCACTTCACGACTCGGGTGCATCAGGCGGTTTGCCAGTTCACCATCGGTGGTGAACAGCAGCAGGCCACAGGTATTCACGTCCAGACGCCCTACGGCAATCCAGCGGGCGCCACGCAGTTTTGGCAGACGGTCGAACACCGTCGGGCGGCCTTCCGGATCGTTGCGGGTACACAGTTCGCCTTCCGGCTTGTAGTAAGCCAGCACGCGGCAGATCTGTTCAGCGGACTCTTTCACGGAGATAAGATGGCCGTCAATGCGGATCTTCAGCCCCGGTACGATTTCAACGCGGTCACCGAGTGTGGCGATTTTACCGTCCACACTCACGCGACCTGCTTCAATAATGGCTTCGATTTCACGGCGCGAACCGTGGCCGGCGCGCGCCAGCACTTTCTGTAACTTCTCGCTCATTGAGCTTCCTCAGGTGTCGCCTTCACAGGCGTCTGGTATACTTTCTAAAACAACGAGTTAGCTAATAAATCGACTTAACTCACTGATCTGTAACTCTTTCATGGTACACAGCATGGCAAACAACGTGTCACACAAGCTGTCACACACAATGATTCGTGGGCGCACATACTACACTAACTTTAGACTAAATGATTCAACAAGTTTTGTGCGTCTGAGTCTCGGTACTGATAGAGACACAGCTTCGCGGCGTGGATATGCGATCCTGGCGCTGGGATGAACTGGACAATGGTAGCAAGGTATTGCGTATCACCCACGACAAGACCAAAGAAGCGGTAGAAGTGGAGATGACGGAGACAGCAAGGGAGGTGCTCAAGGCTCGTTATAACGAGCGCGGGGATAACGTGTATGTATTCCAGAATGACAGCAACCGGACCAAGGGTAAGCCGATTAGCCGTTCCAAAATCCATGCTGAGATTGAGTATGCAGTGGACAAGCTCAAAATGCGGGGGCTTGCTTCCACAGGAAGCAGTGATCAGTATGCACTCGTCACGTAAGACCGTGGCTGCTATCGCTCACGCCCACGGCGAAGATCTTGAGGTGATTAGTAAGATGTTGGGGCATCGCTCCACCGAACATACCCGCGCCTACCTGGGGATTACTCAGGCCAAAGTAGACGCACTACGAACGAAGTATTCAACGGGCATTAAGAGAGGGACACGCACTTAGGGCATTTCATATTGATATCATGAGTGCCCAATGTTGGTAATTGAGATGGTATAATGCATACCAAATAGAATAAGACTTCGTGGAGTGTATTTATTTCACTGCAATACTCTGGATTAAAGACGTAAATTTTGAATCCAATCTTTTATTATTTGCTTTTAATCTCTCCAATTCAGAGTTAAAAACCTTATGATACTCCGCAATTTCATCTTCACTTAATGTATCAAAGTTATCAATTAATTTTAAACAAGTTGCTTTGGCGTCAAGCACGCACTGCTTATAGAAAGAGTCACGCTGTGAAATCAACTCATTCAAAATTACATTCTTTGGCTCTGCAAAGAGCGTGTTATTTCCTTGCAACTCTTTTACAAAGCCATTTATCTTATCATATGAATCTTGAAAAGCAATTTCAAATTCCCGCGCCTTGAGTAAGGTTTCCGTCTTAAATTTATAAAGAACATCTTTGTCGCTCTTCTTTTTTACTAATTTACTGTTCCTATAGCTCAAGAAAGATAACACCAATGCAGCTAAGGAAAAAATCAATCCAATTTTATTTACAATGAAGTTAACAACCTCTGATGCCAACTCAATCATTTCTTAATCTCCTTTTAATCCATGTAAAAAATTCTTAATTTTATTACGGCTAAATAAGTCAGCATTTACTGGGGGCGGTGCGCCCCTCATTCGTACAACCATCTTCCGGCTTTAGCTGATTCGATCAGCATACCAACATTGAAATCTGGTACAGGAGTAGGCTCTGTTTTTTTAAATGGATTCCATGAAACAGGCTGGTCAGGATAGTAAGTTTCTATTTTAAAGTTTCCCCGTTCAACCTTGAACGCATCGAAAAACTTATCCATTAACTCACCAGCTTCAAGCTCATCAAGACTCAAATCAGTATCAAGATCCGTTTCAGGTGTTAGCTCTACTTTCTTGAACTTGAATAGGTACGTGCCAGCGTAAGGCCGTACAAGCTCATAAACGCGCTGCTCAACATTGTTTACCATAACTTATCGTTACCCCGCGCTATAGCGTTGTAGTCTCGGATAGTGCGATAGGTGATTTGAGAGATATCAGAAGCTAAGATAACCCACCCCACGACAGGAATAGCCCTGCCCGTAAAGGTTCCAATGTTAGCTACCGCCCTGATTCTGATTGTAGAAGGTGGATAACCACCAATAACGGAAGGTAGTTTGATACCGAAAGGGAACTGCGCTTTTTTGAACACTTTTCGCGAGGCTTTAGACGCATAGGATGTTCCCTTTTCAGCGCCGTTTGGTTTCGCCCTTGTAGGGAGAGTATTACGCCCAGATACAATGGCAACTACAGCACCGAAATCAACAAGACCTAAACCAAGTTGATCAACAACATTTTCACAGAAGACCATGAAAAAAAGCTCGGAGGCGGTGAGGTTTGAACGCCCCGCATAGAAGTATGTTCCGTTGAGTTCCTCGACTGTATCCACGTCTCAATCCTTTTGACTCTGAATGTATTGCAATCATAACGGTTGATCTACAGACAGTCACCCCTAAAACATGGCGTTAGCAGTATGGGTTAAGAAGGCAATACGAGGGAGCGTAATGCCCCCTTTTCAATTATACATCCCACGGATTTGTTTTAATTTTTCTCATTTTGTATTCGATGCCACACACGGTGAAAGTGAGTTTCTCAGTGTCGATCACTCCCTCAACTTCTTTGTAGTCGAATGGGAATTTCACTTTATTGTCGTTGATTTTGTATAAACCGCCTAGAATGTTGGGACCATGGTTGACCTGCAAATAATCGCCCTTGACTGTCCAACGCCCTTCTACCTGGTATCCAATGGCACTACCATGTTCAGTGAAGTAAATGCTCATGATGATTCCTTATGGTCAGAGTTTACCTTTCAATGGATGTTCTCTCGTCCATCCCGCAACACTCCGTGATGTCACATAACAAATAAGTAGATCAGCGGAAGAGCGCGAAGTGACAAACTTCACTTTCGATGAAGCAACACTTCGAGATGTTACCTCACACCATAGCCCATCCATACCTTGAGACACACTGCGCGACTCAACTCTACAAACCAACAGATCGGCTACTGATCTTGAACCGACTACACAAACAGCAATATCGGCAGCACTACGGCTGCTAACTTCACAGATCCACGCCATAGACACTACTCCTCGTTGTTTTTATCCACGTTATCTTGCCGTATGGATTCTATAAAATCCCGTTGCTCCTTTGTGAATGCAAGCTCATCCAGCAAGCGATCTAACTCTTCTTTGGGTGATTCCTTTTTGAATCTGTCTGTTCCCGATAGCCAAGCTCACCCTTGATTCATTAGGATTAATCTTAGGTTAACCAGGGTGCAGAAAATGAGCAACTAACAGATTTTGGAAAAGAGAAGCCATAAAGCCCCTCGGTATTAATACCCATAACGGAGCTGTACCAATGAAGCCATTAACGGCAGGGAAAGGTGTACATACATGATGAGAGTCGCGATGTGGCTAATGGCTGCCACACAAGCTGGTAACAACCATTAATCGAGTTATTTTAACTCACTGATTATAAAGCGTTTAATATTTATCTTGTGCGCCTTCACAGGCGTCGAATCAGGTCAAAAACAGGGCAACGCCCTGCTTTGATGGCCGCGTAGTATATCTGCTTACACCCTTACAAGAAAGGCTTAACATCGCCCACGCCTTCACGAATCACTTCTGGCGCGTCTTCGGTGAGATCCACCACGGTGGTCGGTTGCTGGCCTAGATAGCCGCCATGAATAATCAGCTCCACCACTTTCTCCAGACGATCTTTGATCTCTTCCGGGTCGGACTCGGTAAACTCACTGCCCGGCAGCATAAGCGAGGTAGACAGCATCGGCTCGCCGAGGGTTTCCAGCAGCGCCTGGGCAATCGGGTTCGACGGCACGCGCATGCCGATGGTTTTACGTTTTTCCTGCAACAGACGACGCGGCACCTCTTTTGTCCCTTTCAGAATGAAGGTGTAGTTTCCCGGCGTGTTGTTTTTGATCAGGCGAAAGGCCACGTTGTCGACATACGCATAGGTCGACAGCTCAGAGAGATCGCGACACATTAGGGTGAAGTTGTGGCCGTCCGGCAGCTGGCGGATGCGACAGATGCGCTCCATCGCCCCTTTATCCTCGATTTTACAGCCCAGCGCGTAGCCAGAATCGGTTGGGTAGACAATAACGCCACCTTTACGGACGATTTCCACAGCCTGATTAATCAGACGTGGCTGTGGGTTATCCGGATGGATATAGAAAAACTGACTCATACTTCCCTCTCTTCAATTTGCTGTGGCTGTTCCCAGAGCTGCCAGACGGGCTCAACGCCAGCGGGTAACCAGAGCTTGCGCCCCAGTTCAATCCACGCGCAGGGTTGATGGAAATCTGAACCCTGTGACCCAAGCAGGCCAAACTGACGGGCGTAGGTCGCGAGCTGCGAACGCTCATTGGGTGCCTGCTGACACTGGGCAACTTCCATCGCCTCACCGCCGGATTCGGCAAAGTGGGCCAGCAACCTTTTCAGCCATTTAGCAGAAAGATTATACCGCCCCGGATGGGCCAATACGGCCTTACCACCAGAATGATGAATCACATCAATAGCTTGTTTTATTGTACACCACTGGGGAGGAACGTATCCGGTTTTCCCGCGCGCCAGATACTTTTTAAACACATTCGCCATGGTCGTCGCTTTACCGGCGTCAACCAGAAAACGGGCGAAATGGCCGCGCGTGACCGCCCCACCGTTCGCCAGCTTGCGCGCACCTTCCAGCGCACCGGGGATATGCGCCTTCTCAAGACGTTCGCCTATCAACTCCGCGCGTTGATTGCGTCGTGCTTTTTGCTCTTGCAAAAATGCGCACATTGCCGGATGTTCTGTATCAATATTCAGGCCAACGATATGAATTTCGTGGTTTTCCCAGAGCGTGGAGATCTCGACCCCGGGCACCAGATTTAGCGCCAGCCCGCTTCGGGCAATCTCGGCGCGCGCGGCGGGGATGGCGTCTGTTGTGTCGTGATCGGTTATTGCCAGCGTGCCGACACGCATTTCAACGGCGCGATGGACCAGGGCTTCGGGCGTCAGCAGGCCATCTGAAGCCTGCGTATGGCTGTGTAAATCATAAATTACGGCGTAGGTGGTATCGCTCAAAGCACTTCCCATAACAGTCTGGAGACATCCGAAGCACCTATGATACCGACTTACCGCGAAATACTGAAATCAGGGTTGACAACACGCCATCGAACTAGTTAACTAGTACGAAAGTTCACACGAGAAAGGTATCTGAAAATGACAGCACATTTCGCTCTGCACGGTTGGTGGCGTACTTACTGATCTTCGGGCAGTGTCACGCGTCTGCGAAAAGCAAACAGATACCCGGCCCGCTCCCAAGCGGGCTTTTTTTTGAACAGAATATGAGAATAACTACATGCAAACAGCCAAACCCCACCTCGAACTGCTAACCTGCGAGGCGGCCTATCGCCATAACCCTACCGCGCTCTTTCATCAGGTGTGCGGTGCACGTCCTGCGACGCTGCTGCTGGAATCTGCTGATATCGACAGCAAGGACGATCTCAAAAGCCTGCTGCTGGTTGACAGCGCGCTGCGCATTACCGCATCGGGTGACACTGTCACTATTAAGGCGTTATCCGAGAATGGCGCGTCGCTGCTGCCGCTGCTGGATGCGGCTCTGCCTTCAGGCATTGAAAATGAGCGTCATCCGGACCTGCGAATTCTGCATTTCCCGCCGGTAAGCCAGTTGCTGGATGAAGATGCCCGCCTCTGCTCACTCTCCGTTTTCGACGCCTTCCGCCTGCTGCAAAATCTGGTCATTGTGCCGGAAGATGAGCGCGAAGCAATGTTCTTTGGCGGGCTGTTTGCTTACGACCTGGTTGCTGGCTTTGAAGATTTACCGGAAACCGAGCAGGGTAACCGCTGCCCGGACTACTGCTTCTACCTGGCCGAAACCCTGCTGGTGATCGACCATCAGAAAAAATACACCCGCATTCAGGCCAGCCTGTTCACGCCATCTGTGTCTGAGAAAAACCGACTTGGGCAGCGCATCGCCCAACTGCAACAGCAGATGTCAGAAGCACCGCCCGCGCTCCCGGTGCAGCGTGTTGAAAAGATGACCTGCGAGGTGAGTCAGACCGACGATCAGTACGGCGCGGTGGTCCGTCAGATGCAAAAAGCGATTCGTGCCGGGGAGATTTTCCAGGTGGTGCCGTCCCGTCGCTTTTCACTGCCCTGCCCGTCGCCGCTGGCGGCTTACGATGTGCTGAAAAAGAGCAACCCAAGCCCGTACATGTTCTTTATGCAGGACAATGATTTCACTCTGTTCGGCGCGTCACCGGAAAGCTCCCTCAAGTACGACGCCACCAGCCGCCAGATTGAGATCTACCCGATAGCGGGAACCCGTCCACGCGGCCGTCGTGCCGATGGCTCCCTGGACCGCGATCTCGACAGCCGCATCGAACTGGAAATGCGTACCGACCACAAAGAGCTCTCCGAACACCTGATGCTGGTTGACCTGGCACGTAACGACCTGGCGCGTATTTGTACGCCGGGCAGCCGCTATGTGGCAGACCTGACCAAAGTCGACCGCTACTCCTTCGTCATGCATCTGGTATCCCGCGTGGTGGGTGAGCTGCGCCACGACCTCGACGTCCTGCACGCCTACCGCGCCTGCATGAACATGGGCACGTTGAGCGGCGCGCCGAAAGTCCGCGCCATGCAGCTGATTGCCGAAGCTGAAGGCCGCCGTCGCGGCAGCTACGGTGGCGCGGTGGGCTATTTCACCGCTCACGGTGACCTCGATACCTGCATCGTGATTCGCTCCGCCTACGTTGAGGACGGCATTGCTACCGTCCAGGCCGGGGCCGGGATTGTGCTGGATTCTGTTCCGCAGTCGGAAGCCGACGAAACCCGCAGTAAAGCGCGCGCGGTACTGCGCGCCATTGCTACCGCACACCATGCACAGGAGATTTTCTGATGGCTGACATTCTGCTGCTCGATAATATCGACTCCTTTACCTACAACCTGGCAGATCAGCTGCGTGCGAATGGACACAACGTCGTTATCTATCGCAACCACGTTCCGGCCCAGACGCTGATTGACCGTCTGGCGACCATGCAAAACCCGGTGCTGATGCTCTCCCCGGGGCCAGGCGCACCGAGCGAAGCGGGCTGTATGCCTGAGCTGTTGACCCGTATGCGCGGCAAGCTGCCGATTATCGGCATCTGCCTCGGCCACCAGGCGATTGTCGAAGCCTACGGTGGTTACGTGGGTCAGGCGGGGGAGATCCTGCATGGTAAAGCGTCAAGCATTGAACATGACGGTCAGGCGATGTTTGCCGGTCTGCCGAACCCGCTTCCGGTGGCGCGTTACCACTCACTGGTCGGCAGCAATATTCCGGCCGGGCTGACGATTAACGCCTCGTTTGAAGGGATGGTGATGGCGGTACGTCACGATGCGGATCGCGTCTGCGGGATGCAGTTCCACCCGGAATCTATCCTGACGTCTAACGGCGCGCGCCTGCTGGAGCAAACGCTCAACTGGGCGCTGCAAAAGCTGGAGCAGACCAACACCCTGCAACCGATTCTGGAAAAACTGTATCAGGCCCAGACCCTGAGCCAGCAGGAGAGCCACCAGCTTTTCTCCGCCGTCGTGCGCGGCGAGCTGAAGCCTGAGCAGCTGGCCGCTGCGCTGGTGAGCATGAAAGTGCGCGGCGAAAGCCCGCAGGAGATCGCCGGTGCGGCAACCGCGCTGCTGGAAAATGCCGCCCCGTTCCCGCGCCCGGACTATCCGTTTGCCGATATCGTTGGGACCGGCGGCGACGGCAGCAACAGCATCAATATTTCGACCGCCAGCGCCTTTGTGGCGGCGGCATGCGGACTGAAAGTGGCGAAGCACGGCAACCGCAGCGTGTCCAGCCGTTCCGGATCGTCCGACCTGCTGGCGGCTTTCGGTATCAACCTGGACATGAACGCTGAGCGTTCCCGTGAAGCGCTGGATGACCTGGGCGTCTGTTTCCTGTTTGCGCCGAAGTATCACACCGGTTTCCGCCACGCGATGCCGGTTCGCCAGCAGCTTAAAACCCGGACGCTGTTTAATGTGCTCGGTCCACTCATTAACCCGGCGCACCCGCCGCTGGCGCTGATTGGCGTTTACAGCCCGGAGCTGGTCCTGCCGATTGCGGAGACGCTGCGCGTCCTCGGTTACCAACGCGCCGCCGTGGTACACAGCGGCGGGATGGATGAAGTTTCCCTGCATGCGCCCACGCTGGTGGCCGAACTGAATAACGGCGAAGTGCTGAACTATCAGCTTGAGGCCGCAGACTTCGGGTTGACCCCGTACCATCAGGACGCCCTGGCGGGCGGCACGCCGGAAGAAAACCGTGACATTCTCACGCGCTTATTACAAGGTAAAGGTGAGGCCGCCCATGAGGCCGCCGTGGCGGCCAACGTAGCCATGCTGATGCGTTTACATGGCGAGGAAGATCTGAAAGCCAACGCCCAAAAAGTTCTGGACGTACTGCGCTCCGGTGCAGCTTACGATCGCGTTACCGCACTTGCGGCAAGAGGGTAAATAATGCAGACCGTTTTAGCGAAAATCGTCGCCGATAAGGCCATCTGGGTGGAAGCCCGTAAGCAACAGCAGCCGCTCGCCAGTTTTCAGAATGACGTCGTTCCGAGCAGCCGTCGTTTCTATGATGCCCTCCAGGGCGCGCGTACCGCGTTTATTCTGGAGTGTAAAAAAGCGTCTCCGTCCAAAGGCGTGATCCGTGACGATTTCGACCCGGCGCGTATTGCCGGTATCTACAAGCATCATGCGTCTGCCATTTCTGTGCTGACGGATGAGAAATATTTCCAGGGCAGCTTCGATTTTCTGCCCGTAGTCAGCGGCATCGCGCCGCAGCCGATTCTGTGCAAAGACTTTATTATCGACCCGTATCAGATCTGGCTGGCGCGCTTTTACCAGGCCGATGCCTGTCTGCTGATGCTCTCCGTGCTGGATGACGAACAGTATCGCCAGCTCTCCGCCGTCGCGCACAGCCTGAATATGGGCGTGCTTACCGAAGTGAGCAACGAAGAGGAGCTGGAGCGCGCCATCGCGCTGGAAGCCAAAGTGGTCGGCATTAACAACCGCGACCTGCGCGACCTGTCGATTGACCTCAACCGTACGCGCCAGCTTGCGCCGCGTCTGGGTGCGGGCGTCACGGTGATCAGCGAATCCGGAATCAACAGCTACGCTCAGGTGCGCGAACTCAGCCACTTTGCCAACGGTTTCCTGATCGGTTCCGCGATGATGGAACACGACGATCTTAATGCGGCCGTGCGCCGCGTGCTGCTGGGTGAGAACAAAGTTTGCGGCCTGACCCGTGAACAGGATGCGCAGGCGGCGTATGAGGCGGGCGCAATCTATGGTGGTCTGATCTTTGTTGAGTCCTCTCCTCGCGCCGTTAATGAAGAACAGGCGCGCAAGGTGATTGCGGCTGCGCCACTGAGCTACGTGGGCGTGTTCCGCAATGCGGATATTAACGACGTTGCGGCGAAAGCGGACGCGTTATCCCTGAGCGCGGTTCAGCTACATGGCGATGAAGATCAGACATACATCGATGCTCTGCGACATGTTCTGGCACCTCAGGTTCAGATCTGGAAAGCGCAAAGCGTTGGCGCCATCCTGCCCGCGCGTAACCTTACGCATGTTGATAAATACGTGCTCGACAACGGCCAGGGCGGCACGGGGCAGCGTTTCGACTGGTCACTGCTGCGTGGCGAAGTGCTGGACAATGTCCTGCTGGCGGGGGGATTAAGCCCCGATAACTGTGTGGAAGCAGCCAAAACCGGCTGCGCCGGCCTCGATTTCAATTCAGGCGTAGAGTCCCAACCGGGCATAAAAGACGCCAGCAAGCTGGCATCGGTATTTAAAACTCTGCGTGCATATTAAGGAAGAGAAGATGACGACATTACTTAACCCGTATTTTGGTGAGTTTGGTGGGATGTACGTCCCACAAATCCTGATGCCCGCGCTGCGCCAGCTTGAAGAAGCGTTCGTAAGCGCGCAGAAAGATCCGGCGTTTCAGGCGGAGTTTACTGACCTGCTGAAAAACTACGCCGGTCGTCCGACGGCACTGACCAAATGCCGCAACCTGACCGAAGGCACCAGAACCACGCTCTACCTTAAACGTGAAGATCTGCTGCACGGCGGCGCGCATAAAACTAATCAGGTGCTTGGCCAGGCTCTGCTCGCCAAACGTATGGGTAAAACCGAAATTATCGCCGAAACCGGCGCAGGCCAGCACGGCGTGGCCTCTGCCCTCGCCAGCGCCCTGCTCGGCCTGAAGTGCCGCATCTATATGGGGGCGAAAGACGTTGAACGCCAGTCGCCTAACGTGTTCCGTATGCGTCTGATGGGGGCGGAAGTGATCCCTGTACACAGCGGTTCTGCCACGCTGAAAGATGCCTGTAATGAAGCGCTGCGCGACTGGTCTGGCAGCTACGAAACCGCCCACTACATGCTCGGTACCGCGGCAGGCCCGCACCCGTTCCCGACCATCGTGCGTGAATTCCAGCGCATGATCGGTGAAGAGACTAAAGCGCAGATCCTCGAAAAAGAGGGTCGCCTGCCGGATGCGGTAATCGCCTGCGTTGGCGGCGGATCTAACGCCATCGGCATGTTTGCCGATTTTATCGACGAAACCAGCGTTGGGCTGATTGGCGTTGAGCCTGCCGGCCACGGCATTGAAACGGGTGAGCACGGTGCGCCGCTGAAGCATGGCCGCGTGGGGATCTATTTCGGCATGAAGGCCCCGATGATGCAGACCGATGAAGGGCAGATTGAGGAGTCTTACTCAATTTCAGCCGGGCTGGATTTCCCGTCCGTAGGGCCGCAGCACGCGTTCCTCAACAGCACCGGCCGCGCAGATTATGTCTCCATCACTGATGACGAAGCGCTGGAGGCCTTCAAAACCCTGTGCCGCAATGAAGGGATCATCCCGGCGCTGGAGTCTTCCCACGCGCTGGCACACGCGCTGAAAATGATGAAGGAAAACCCGGAAAAAGAGCAACTGCTGGTGGTAAACCTTTCCGGTCGCGGTGACAAAGATATTTTCACCGTTCACGATATTCTGAAAGCACGAGGGGAAATCTGATGGAACGCTACGACAACGCATTTGCACAACTGAAAGCCCGCCAGGAAGGCGCTTTCGTTCCCTTCGTGACGCTGGGCGACCCCGGTCCGGAGCTGTCGCTGAAGATTATCGATACCCTGATTGACGCCGGTGCCGACGCGCTGGAATTGGGGATTCCGTTCTCCGATCCGCTGGCGGATGGCCCGACCATCCAGAACGCGACGCTTCGCGCGTTTGCTGCGGGCGTGACGCCGGGCCAGTGCTTCGAAATGCTGGCGGCGATCCGCCAGAAGCACCCGACCATTCCGATCGGCCTGCTGATGTACGCCAACCTGGTGTTCAGCCGCGGTATTGATGCGTTTTACGCAGAGTGCGCCCGCGTGGGCGTTGACTCCGTGCTGGTGGCTGACGTGCCCGTTGAAGAGTCTGCGCCGTTCCGTCAGGCGGCGATGCGCCACAACGTCGCGCCGATTTTCATCTGTCCACCGAATGCCGATGACGATCTGTTGCGCCAGATTGCCTCTTACGGACGGGGTTACACCTACCTGCTCTCCCGTGCGGGCGTCACCGGTGCGGAAAACAAAGCCGCGCTTCCGCTGCATCATCTGGTGGAGAAGCTGGCAGAATACCATGCTGCGCCGCCGCTTCAGGGCTTTGGGATTTCCTCTCCGGATCAGGTTACTGCGGCGATTGACGCGAAAGCCGCCGGGGCCATTTCCGGTTCGGCTATCGTGAAAATCATCGAGAAGAATGTGGATAAGCCAGAGCAGATGCTGGCTGAGTTACACGCATTCGTCACATCCATGAAAGCGGCCACACACAAGGCGTAACCGTTAACACCGTCTGGCCCCGGCGTCAGGCGGTTTTCCCTTCTCTCTTCCTGAAAGAAGCAGGTCAAAATTGATCCTGTCGATATTTTCGGTGTGAATGACTTTTCAAACGTTCGCGTAAGCGTATGATCTGGGCTCTTTTTAGCGTTACCCTTCTGAGTTCAGAGGTTATTCATGTCCTGGCATTCCTTCAAACAGACTTACATGGTTAAGTTCTGGTCACCTGTTCCGGCCGTTATCGCGGCAGGCATTCTCTCTACCTATTATTTCGGCATTACCGGCACCTTCTGGGCTGTTACGGGCGAGTTTACCCGCTGGGGTGGGCAGCTATTACAGCTGGCAGGCGTTCATGCCGAAGAGTGGGGTTACTTCAAACTGATCCATCTTGATGGCTCACCGCTGACCCGCATCGACGGGATGATGATCATTGGCATGTTTGGCGGATGTTTTGCGGCCGCGCTGTGGGCCAACAACGTTAAGTTGCGCATGCCGAAAAACCGCATCCGCATTATGCAGGCCGTGGTCGGCGGTATCATTGCCGGGTTTGGCGCCCGCCTGGCGATGGGCTGTAATCTGGCCGCGTTCTTTACCGGTATTCCGCAATTCTCGCTGCATGCCTGGTTCTTTGCCGTCGCCACCGCCATTGGCTCATATTTCGGTGCAAAGTTCACCCTGCTGCCACTGTTCCGCATTCCGGTGAAAATGACGAAAGTTAGCGCTGCATCTCCGTTAACGCAAAAACCCGATCAGGCGCGTCGTCGCTTCCGCCTCGGTATGCTGGTCTTTTTTGCTATGGTTGCCTGGGCGATTTGCACGGCGATGAATCAGCCCAAACTCGGTCTGGCCATGCTGTTCGGCGTCGGCTTTGGTCTGCTGATTGAACGCGCGCAGATCTGCTTTACCTCCGCGTTTCGCGATATGTGGATCACCGGACGAACCATGATGGCGAAGGCGATCATTGCCGGGATGGCCGTGAGCGCGATCGGGATCTTTAGCTATGTTCAGCTCGGCGTTGAGCCGAAAATCATGTGGGCCGGTCCTAATGCGGTCATTGGCGGGCTGCTGTTTGGTTTTGGCATCGTACTGGCGGGCGGGTGCGAAACTGGCTGGATGTATCGCGCCGTGGAAGGCCAGGTGCATTACTGGTGGGTTGGTCTGGGTAACGTGATTGGCTCAACCCTCCTGGCGTACTACTGGGATGACGTCTCTCCAGTACTGGCAACCAACTGGGACAAGGTCAATTTGCTGAATACCTTTGGTCCACTCGGGGGGCTCATGGTGACCTACGCCCTGCTGCTTATCGCCTTCTTACTGGTTATTGCGCAAGAAAAGCGCTTCTTCCGGCGTGCCACCGTCAAAACTGAAACTCAGGAGAATGCCGCATGAAAGAGATCGTGCCTGATTATCGTCTCGATATGGTGGGTGAACCCTGCCCTTACCCGGCCGTTGCCACGCTTGAGGCGTTACCGCAACTTAAGAAAGGTGAAATTCTGGAAGTGGTGAGCGATTGCCCCCAGTCGATCAATAACATTCCGCTTGATGCCAAAAATCACGGCTATACCGTGCTGGATATCCAGCAGGACGGACCAACGATTCGTTATTTAATTCAGAAGTGATTTCACGATCGAAAAAGGCCTCTCAGAGGCCTTATCTAGTTTACTGGCTTTGGCCACCGTCGTCGTCTGAGTTTCGGCAGGCATGAATGAGTGGTGAGACGTGTTCCGCAAACGGAACAGATAGCACCGTGAGGTAGGCTATGTGCTGGGCTGAACGTCGTGAACTGAAACTGTTTACCTGCACAAACCGGACACTCAAATTTGATGTTGGGGATATCCCCTCCAGCCAGGTATGTGGAACAACCACCATACAGCAATCCCCGGCTGACCGGGGATATATCTTCTGTCAGAAACGATAACCCGCTGAGAACATAAATACCCACGGATCCAGACGGGTGCTGATACTCTGCTGCTCACCGCTAGCTTTAAAGCGCACGTCTGTATCAATGTCCATATACCAGACCGAGGCGTTGATCAGCCAGTCACGGTTAATCAGATAATCCAGACCAACCTGCCCCGCTATGCCCCACGAGTCTTTCAGGCTGAGATCGGATAGCCCAGCCTCTTTACCGGTATCGTTAAATTTCTCATCAAAGAAGGTGGTGTAGTTAACGCCTGCACCAATATAAGGGCGTAACTTGCTGCTGGAATCGCCGAAGTACCACTGCGCCATCAGGGTTGGTGGTAAATGGTGCACCGTAGCAATGTCCCCGGTCGGCCCTAAACCGACGCGGTGACGGAATGGCGTGGCGGCCAGAAGCTCAACGCCAATGTTATCCGTAGCCATATACGTGAATGTCAGGCCTAACTGGGTGTTATTGCTGACGCTAAACCCGCCCATACCCAGTACATTGTCGGAACCTTCCGTTGGACGCACCGTTGCCGAACCGGCACGAATAAAGAATTCACCTGCTTCATGCGCGTACGCGCCGCCAGAGAGACTGCTTAAGATAAGGGCTGCCACCGCTAATTTTTTCATATCCGCTCCATCGTTGTGGTTTTAATTGCGGAGGAGAATATACTCACAAATGAGTAATAAGTGATCTAACACAGATCACATTAAAACCAGTAAGTTAACATTCATTGATCTAGGTTAATTTTTGGTGACGCCTCATAAAGCAATAAGTTGTTACCGCGTCAATTTTTGGCATTTCATAGTTAAAAAATTTTCTGTTTTTCCTCTCTTGCGCTTCCTGTAGCGGCTGGATAATTTATCGCTCTCACAATCTGATTTGATGCGTTCTACTTTTGCAGGTGTGCCATGAGTGATCATAACCCGTGCATGACGTGCGGAGCCTGTTGTGCGTATTTTCGAGTCTCTTTCTACTGGGCTGAAGCCAGCGATGGCGGCGGCACCGTTCCGGTTGATCTCACTGAACCCTTGACCCCTTTCCTGCGTTGCATGCGCGGCACCAACCAAAAACAGAGCCGCTGTGTGGCACTGCAAGGTGAACCTGGGGTATCCACCCGCTGTTCCATTTACGCGGATCGCCCCAGCCCGTGTCGCACTTTCGCGATGTCGGGAGTGGATGGGCAGGTCAATGAGGCATGCAATCGCGCCCGCGCCCGCTATGGATTACCGCCGCTTTACAAAGATATGCTTTTCCATACAAGCCTTGATGCTGCCACCAGCGTGTTATCCGGTGTACAATTGCCGGCTAATTAACACCTGCAATACTCAAGGAGAGTGCATGTCTATCACGGCGAAGTCTGTCTACCGTGACACGGGAAATTTTTTCCGCAATCAGTTCGTTACTTTTTTACTGATCGCGTTGTTGTGCGCCTTTATTACGGTGGTGCTGGGTCATGCGTTCTCACCCAGTGATGAACAGATTGCCTCGCTGAGCCAGGGGGATCATCTTGCAGGCAGCGCAGGTTTATTTGACCTTGTGCAGAATATGACGCCAGAGCAACAGCAAATCTTGCTGCGTGCATCTGCGGCATCTACCTTCTCGGGGCTGATCGGCAACGCCATTCTGGCGGGTGGCGTGTTGCTGATGATCCAGCTGGTGTCTGCCGGCCAACGCGTCAGCGCGTTACGTGCCATCGGGGCCAGTGCTCCGGTGCTGCCGAAACTGTTTATCCTCATCTTCCTGACCACGCTGCTGGTCCAGATGGGGATAATGTTGGTTGTCGTTCCGGGCGTGCTGCTGGCTATCGTGCTTTCATTTGCGCCAGTAATGGTTGTGCAGGACAAAATGGGTATTTTCACCGCCATGCGCAGCAGCATAAGGCTCGCGTGGGCGAATATGCGTCTGGTCGCCCCGGCCGTTATCAGCTGGTTGCTGGCCAAGACTCTACTGTTGCTGTTTGCGCCGAATTTTGCGGTATTAACGCCAAACGTCGGCGCGGTTGTCGCCAATACGCTGAGCAATCTGATTTCAGCTGTACTGCTGGTCTATTTGTTCCGCCTGTACATGTTAATTCGTCAGTAACCGGGATCGCAGAATGAAGCAGTTTCTTGATTTTTTACCGCTGATCGTATTTTTCGCTTTTTATAAGCTGTACGACATCTATGCCGGCACGCTGGCGCTGATTGTGGCAACGGCTGTGGTGCTGATTTACAGCTGGGTTCGCTATCGCAAAGTTGAAAAGATGGCGCTCATCACTTTCCTGATGGTGGCGGTGTTTGGTGGTCTGACGTTGTTCTTCCACAATGATGAATTTATCAAATGGAAGGTCACAGTGATTTACGGCCTGTTTGCGGGCGCGCTGCTCATCAGCCAGTGGGTGATGAAGAAGCCGCTGATCCAGCGCATGCTGGGGAAAGAACTGACGCTGCCGCAGGCTGTGTGGGGGCGTCTGAATATCGCCTGGGCGCTATTTTTTATTCTGTGTGGTCTGGCGAATATCTATATCGCATTCTGGCTGCCGCAGAATATCTGGGTCAACTTCAAGGTGTTTGGCCTGACGGCGCTGACCCTTATCTTCACCCTGCTCAGCGGCGTTTATATTTATCGCCACATGCCGCAGGATGAGAAGTAATGAATTATTCTAAGAATACATATAAATCATATAGTTATCTCGTGATTTAATGTTTTATCACGAACAAAAGCACGCTTTAATGTACACTTTGTACGAAGCGTGCTTTTTTTTCAGATGCGTTTTGCGTAGCTCCTTCCAGTTTCGCAACGTCCCGCTTTACGCCTTCCCATACCATCAGCATAATCACCACCGATCCGATTGTAAGACTTAACCAGCGCGCGCTACTTTTTCTCCCTGCCCTATACTTTCAGTCTGACATCCGACTGGAGGTTTCTATGTGTGGACGCTTTGCACAAGCCCAAACCCGTGAAGAATATCTGGCTTACCTGGCCGATGAAGGCGATCGCGACATTGCATATGACCCGGAACCAATTGGCCGGTACAACGTGGCGCCCGGCACCAAAGTGCTGCTGCTGAGCGAACGCGATGAGCAGTTACATCTCGATCCGGTGTTCTGGGGCTACGCGCCCGGGTGGTGGGATAAAGCACCCCTGATAAACGCGCGCGTCGAAACCGCAGCCACCAGCAGAATGTTTAAGTCTCTCTGGCAGCATGGTCGGGCGATCTGTTTTGCGGATGGATGGTTCGAATGGAAGAAAGAAGGCGACAAGAAACAACCCTACTTCATTCACCGTGCCGACGGCCAGCCCATATTCATGGCGGCGATCGGCAGCACGCCGTTCGAGCGCGGTGATGAAGCGGAAGGATTTCTGATAGTGACGTCAGCCGCAGATAAAGGCCTGGTCGATATTCATGACCGTCGGCCACTGGTTCTGTCGCCGGAAGCGGCGCGCGAGTGGATGCGCCAGGACGTAGGCGGGAATGAAGCGGAAGAGATAATAGCCGACGGGACAGTGCCCGCCGACAAGTTTATATGGCATGCCGTTTCGCGCGCCGTGGGCAATGTGAAGAACCAGGGGCCGGATCTGGTCGAGCCGCTTTCTTGAGACTGGTAATCATATCGGCAATCCGTCGTCTATTGCGCGGTTGATGAAGAACGTCACTCGGCCAAGAACTTCGACCTCTTGCAGTGCGTTTCCTTCTATTGCCTCTCCATCATCTGTAATGAGCGACTTTCCCATCAACTTGGCAAACTGCGTATGACCATCGCAAAGTATAAGCAGCACATCCCCGGGCGCGCACTTGGCTGCTGGCTCAATGACTGCAAATCCTGAATCAGTTTCAAGCACCCTACTTTCTGCGCCGATGTTGCAAATCACCTCGGGTGAAAGTTGGCGCTCGACATAATCGCTTGCAGGTGATGCAAACCCCATTACTGGACCCTCCCCATGTTACGCAGGATCCAGTACCTGTTATCGCTACCGTCTGTCGTCTTGTCAGCAAAGTCTTTTTGGTATCGCTCTATCCAGGCATTCGCTTCTTCGCGCGTGTAGTGCCAGTTGAACTGCCGCAATTTCTCTATGAATGCGTCTGTGCTCAGGTAACGATACCCCTTGGGGTTTAACTCTATGGCCGCAACAAACGCGGCATGAATGTCTGCTGTGCGTGGCATAATCACCTCACAAAATAACTGTATGCATATACAGTATCGTCAAATATGAGGGTCGATCAAGTTTCACAGTGGTGCTAAACTTCAGACCTTTCCGAATTGACTGATTTATATAATGTTAAAGCTCTTTGCTAAGTACACATCTATAGGTGTTATCAACACGCTCATTCATTGGGTTGTGTTCGCCGTTTGCATCTACGCATTCCATACAGGTCAGGCACTTGGCAACTTCGCAGGATTCGTCGTGGCAGTGTCATTCAGTTTCTTTGCAAACGCCAGGTTCACGTTTAAGTCCTCGACTACCACTCTACGCTACATGCTCTACGTAGGATTCATGGGCTCACTTAGCGCGATTGTTGGATGGTGCGCTGATAAGTCTGGCATGGCTCCTATCATCACGTTAATTGTGTTCTCCGCCATCAGTCTGGTGTGCGGATTTATCTATTCAAAGTTCATTGTCTTTAGGGATGCGAAATGAAAATTTCTCTGGTCGTTCCGGTATTTAATGAAGAAGATGCTATTCCAATCTTCTACAAAACCGTGCGGGAGTTTGAAGAGCTACAACAGCATGAAGTAGAGATAGTCTTTATCAACGACGGCAGTAAAGATGCGACAGAATCAATAATAAATGCGCTCGCTGTGGCCGATCCGCTTGTCATTCCTCTTTCCTTTACCCGCAATTTCGGTAAAGAACCTGCGCTGT